>OULX01000010.1_pt1 | contig 64650 bp, 58 predicted proteins | sample 1690861 | NCBI WGS metagenome assembly OULX01 (sample SAMEA3914813, study PRJEB12502) | metagenome | biome: forest; material: soil | place: Canada | collected 2011-07-07 | depth 0.3 m
GATGATCGAGGTCGTCGGGAAATAAACGTGGCGCAATTTGTCACCCGATTCGTACAGCACGTCGCCCAGCAGCATCGGAATCGATTCGAGATGCGGTGCTAGGCGCGCGTACTCCGCGTCGAGCACGGCCGAGAGCAGGTGGTTTTGATTCGGGTCTTGTGCACTGGACATATCGGTATTCCTGACTCCAACTGCGGTCTTGCGCGGTTCAGCAAGACTTTCGCATGGATGCTATCAGAGAGCAATGCGGCCGCACTGGCTGACTGTACGGTATTGCATCGAACCGCTGGCCGTCTGTGTGCCGGCGCACAGACTGTCAAATGACTTCTGCACGGCAATGTTCCGAACGATGGGCGCAACGGCATTTGCCACCGCTTCCGCGATGGCGCATGTCGACTTATTCCAACTGCCAGATGCCCGGACGTGATGCGGGCCGATATGCGACTTAGCCGGCCGACGATTCTTGATGATGTTGCCGCATCCCCGGCGGCTCCCGCAATATGACGAGCCTATCTGCGTGCAACAGCATGTCATTGATTGCAACCATGAATTCGGCAATTTTGAAGGGTTTGGTGAGATAACGGAAAAATCCGCTTTTCAAGCCCTCTTCGATCTGGCTGGGAAAGGCGTTCGAAGACAATGCAGTGACAGGAATTTGCGAGGTCGAGGGATCGCCGCGCAACATCGCGAGCACTTCCAAGCCGCTCGCGCCGGGAAGATTCATGTCCATGAGGATGATGTCGGGATGATGGTCTTGCGCCATTTTAAGGCCGAGCGGGCCGGAATTGGCCGTCAACAATATCAGATCACTGCGACGGGCAATCAGTTGCTCGACGAGCAATAAGTCGGCTTGGGAATCTTCCACGTACAAGCAGGTACGAAGTGGGGAAACAGACTTTGGTGCGAAGGCGATGCTACCGAACCTGGAAGCAGAGGTATCGTCCATCTTCATCCTCCTATCGCGAATCGGTTTCGCGGCGCCGAGGAGCCTGACACCAATTCGATTTCGGGAGAATAGCACGTCACACGACGCGATTTGACAAATATTTAAACAATACCCTACAACAACAAAATTAATCCAAGGCAATATAAAGTGTCAACCGATGACCGATAACCGATTCCGGCCTTACCACGTTTGGCAACAAATTGACTGTGTCTCGCCGCATTCGCGAGTCAAGTGCCATCGATTTCGCCGACAGAGCCAGCCGATGGCGGCGCGGCACTCAGGTTGAGCTCTATCCAGAACACGGAGCCTTGGCCAACCACACTTTCCACGCCTATCGCTCCGTTCATCAACTCGATCAGGCGTTTGCATACGACCAAACCGATCCCCGTGCCTCGAATTGCGTTGGCTTCCTGCCCCAGGCGATTGAACGGCTGGAATAGTTGCGACAGTTTGTCTGGGGCCAATCCCGCGCCGCTGTCCTGCACGCGGATGCGGATGCGGGTGGCGGAGACTGCACTGCTGCGGACCGTCACCGTTCCACCGGCGCTGTTGTACTTGATGGCATTCGAAAGCAGGTTGATGATCACCTGCTTCACTCGCATTCGATCGGCCAGAATAAAGCAGGCAGTCTGCTCGATCGGAAACGCGATGCCGATGTCATGTTGCTGCGCCATCGGCATGACCATGGTCTCGCACTCGCGGATGAGCTCGAGCAAGGAAATCGGCTCCATCGTCAAGACGATCTTTCCGGCCTCGATGACCGCCAGATCGAGAATCTCGTTGATCAACTCAAGCAAGTGCCATCCGGCTTTGAGAATCTGGTCGATACTTTGGACCTGCTCGGCGGTCGGAGCCGGCGGCCCCATTTCCAGGAGCTGGGTGAAACCCAGAATGGCATGCAGCGGCGTGCGCAGTTCGTGGCTCATGCTGGACAGAAAATCCGATTTCGACTGGTTGGCCTTATCCGCAACCACCCTGGCCCGCAGCAGATCGGTGTTCTTGGCGAGAAGGTCGTGCTGCAACTGCGCCAGTATCGCTTCGGCCTCTTTGCGTTCGTTGATATCGCTCAACACGACGCGAAGTTCGAGCGCGCCTTCGATGTCTTGCCCGACCGTCATGCCAAGAGCAATCCAGAGCGGTGTGCCGTCTTCCTTGACCATGCGCAATTCGAAAGAGCATGGTTCGCCCTTCTCCACCAATTGCCGGCGGTGCAGGTAGTAAATATCCTGATCCTCCTTCAGGATGCGGCGCGTCAGCGGCTGCTTGATCAAGGCGCTGCGCGTCACGCCGAACAGCTTGGCTGCGTTCAGATTCGCCTGCCTTATCACGCCTTGCTCGTTGATCGTGCAATATCCGATGGGCGCCAAGTCATACAGGTCGAAATATCGCTCCCGCGCCGCGTCAAGCGCCGCCTCCGACACACGCAGCTCATCGTTCTGCATTTCCAATTCGATTTGATGCACCCGCAACTCGTGCAGCAAATGACTGGATTCTTCGGACGAGAGCGACACGCTATCTTCGGGAAATGACGCGGCGTGTTCGCGCAGGCGGATTTCGGCGCGCTCGCGTTGTGTCGCGCCGGTATCGGCAACGTGGGACTTCGCCGAACGGGCAACTGTTTTTTTCGCGCCGCCGATTTTGCTTTGCCCGCTCATCAGGCCGCGCGGCCCAAGGCCCGCTCCGTCGTGGCGATGGCGTAAATTTCGCCCGTTTCATTTTGCAAAGCGGTGGCCGTGATCGACACGGCAATCACTTCGCCTTGTTTGGCAAGCCGCCGTGTGTCATAAGGCGCCAGGATCTCCCCCTTGCACAGGCGCGCGAGCATGTCGACGGATTCGGCTCGCAACTCGGGCGGAATTCGGTCGGTTGCGTTCATCAACAGTGCCTCCTGCTCGCTCCAGCCATACATCCTGACGGCACCGGGGTTCCACGCCTGGATGCGCCCTTGCATATCCTGCATGGTAATCGCGTCGTAGGCATCCCGTACAACAATAGCCAGCCGGCTTGCTCCATTGGCTTTGTGCAAGGCGTCGCGCGTGCGTACGGTGTCGGTAATGTCGATAAAGGAAATGACCGCGCCCTCGATCACATTGTCGAGCGTGCGATACGGCTGCAGCCGCATGGTATACCAGTTCCCGACGATGGTTTGCACGATGATCTCCTTGAAAATCAAGGTATTCAATACCGCCTGGGCATCCTCTACAAGGCTGCTATAGTTGACCAGGTTGGAAACGATGTGCGCCACCGGCCGTCCCACGTCCGAGGGAATCAGATTGATGATGGAACTGGCAGCAGGGGTGAAGCGCAGGATGCGCAATTCATAGTCCACGAACACCGTGCCGATCCCCGTGCCTGCAAGCAGGTTGTTCATGTCGTTATTGGCACGCGACAAATCCAGCACCTTGGTTTGCAATTCGTTATTGACGGTTGCCAGTTCTTCGTTGACCGACTGCAATTCCTCTTTCGATGTTTCCAGTTCCTCGTTGGTCGATTGCAGTTCCTCATTGATCGACTGCATTTCTTCATTGGAGGATTTCAGCTCCTCGTTCGAGCTTTCCAGTTCTTCATGGGTACTTTGGAGATATTCATCCTTGGCACGCAATTCCTGCTTCAGCAACGCAATCCTTGCCTCTGCATCGGCATCGCCGGCGCTGAACTCCTGCGGCTTGGGCAAATCGCCGATCGGTAGCGCAGGCGCGTGGGTGGCTACCGACATGTCCGCCAGAACAACCAGGTAAAGATGTGCTTCCGGCGCCGCCGCCGCGCCGGCCAGCACGGGGCAAATCGTCAGGTCCACCGGCGTGAAATGGCCGTTGGTCTTGACTCGCAAGTCTGGGGAGCGCGTCACCTCTTTGCTGTTGACTGCCTCATGCAGGGCGAGAGTCAGGGCGCGCCGCAAGCCGGTGCGTGCCATTTTCAGGATGTTGCTGGTGCCGACTTCGCCCGGAGCCGGCTCCAGATACATTCCGGTGCGCCCGTGCAGGTACAGGATATCGCCGTGCCGGTTGATCAGCGCGCCCGTCGGAGCAAGATGCTGCAGGAGCGCTTGCTCGATGATCTCCCGCAGAGGCAATTTGGTAGGGGTCGTCATTCTTTTCGCTCCAGCCGAGCCGATTTGCTCCACCAGCGGCGCGTGCCAAAAAGATCGGTTTGGCACCGCATCCCGTCTGATCTGGTAGTCGTCCTTGCGCCGGAACACCTTCGATTTTCGATCCAGCACGCTGAACAAACCGGTAAAGTCGCCCGTCCCTTCCGACGTACCCAGCAAGAGTATGCCGTCGGGGTTGAGGGCGTAGTGAAACAGGGGAATCAGTTTCTTCTGCAGCGGCATACCGAGATAAATCAGCAGATTGCGGCAACTGATCAGGTCGATTCTGGAGAAAGGCGGGTCCTTGATCACATCCTGTTCGGAAAACACCAGCATATCGCGGATGCTTTTGTGAACGCGGAAACAGCCGCTGTCCGGCTCGGCCGAAAAGAAACGCGCCAGCCGCTCTGGCGTGACGTCGGCCGCGATGCTGGCCGGATAGACGCCTGCGCGCGCCGTGGCGATCGCGCGGCTGTCGATGTCGGTCGCGAAGATTTGCACGACGTAGCTTTGCTTCAGCGCTTCCATGCGCTCGTGCAGAAGAATGGCGATGGAGTAGGCTTCTTCGCCCGTTGAACAACCGGCCGACCAGACGCGTATTGTCGCGCCGATCGGCTTGTTGGCGAAAAGCGCGGGAATGATCTCCGTCTCCAGCGCATCGAACACGTCGGGATCGCGGAAAAAACTGGTGACCCCGATCAGCAGGTCGCGAAAGAGCGCCTCCGCTTCCGAAGGCGTGTGCTGCAGATATTTGACGTAGCTGCCGATATCGGTAATCTGGTGTACCGCCATGCGCCGTTCGATCCGCCGGTTGATCGTGCTCGGCTTGTAGTTGGAAAAATCGTGACCGGTATGGGAACGCAGCAAGATAAAAATCTTTTTCAGCGCGCTTTCGGTTTTCGGCGTATCAATACTGTCGGAACGGGAAAGCTTGCCGAATGCATGTGTCGCGTAGGCGATCAACTGCACTGCCATCTCGGCCGGCGGCAAGACGTAGTCTGCTAGCCCGGTGGCAATCACGCTGCGCGGCATACCGTCGAAATCGCTCGATTCCGGCATCTGCACGATGACCATGCCGCCTTCACCCTTGATGGCGCGCACCCCCAGCGTGCCGTCGCTGCCGGTGCCGGACAACACCACGCCGACGGCACACTCGGCCTGGTCCTGCGCCAGCGAACGGAAGAAAAAATCGATCGGCAGGCGTTGGCCGCGCGGCGCCGACGGTTCCAGCAAGTGCAGTGCGCCATCCAGAAACGCCATGTCGTGGTTAGGCGGAATGATATACACGCAATCGCGCTGCACGATCATGCAGTCTTCGACTTCGAATACCGGCATGCGGGTGCAGCGCCTGATCAATTCGGTGAGCAGGCTCTTGTGATTCGGCGCCAGATGCTGAACCAGCACAAAAGCCATGCCCGGCGCGCCCTGGGCCGGCAAGCCGGAAAAAAAAGCCTCGAACGCCGCCAATCCTCCTGCGGAAGCGCCGATACCGACCACAAGGAAGGCGTCTTCCGGACTTTCTTTTTTAACGGAAACCGGGATGGGAAGCGTAGACACGGCGTCAGCCGATTTTGTCATCGGCTGCTGGGCGTCTTTTTTTTCGGGCACTGAGGTCTCCACTGCGCCAAGGATAGCGTCCAAACGAGTATAAAGCTTTTCCTGCCGGCCTTGCCGACATGATTCACGCGCCTTGCCTTGTGATGCAGCCGCAGGAAAGCAAATCATCTCTCTCCTTTCCGCCTTGTTCGGTTCGCTGCCGCACATAAGGCCCGAGAAACACGCCGATCCGGCCCCATGGATTGTGCCGGGAAATCCTTTTTGCGCGGATACGCCGTCGGTGCCGACGAGAAGCGCAAATAAATCACGGGCTGACGTATCAGGCATGGGAAACTGGGGGAACCAAGGCCATGTCCGGCATCGCCTTGGCTTTCGCCGCGGCGGCCGCCGCCGGATCAAGAAGTGCGTCGATCAGGCTCAACAGATAACTCCCTGTCCTCCCGATCCGATCGATGCTTTGCTTTTGCTCTTGCGTCAGTGCGGGCGAGCCGCCGGCCTGAAGCCGGTCCAGGATGGCATGAAGACGTGTTTCGAGTCCGCGGCTTATTTCGAAGATGTGACGCGCTCGTTCCCGGACAGCATTGACGCCGCAGGCGCTTTCGAACTCCGTATTTTTCTCCAGCAATGCCTGTCGAAGTCGTGCATTCTCCGCTTCTACCGTCCTGCGCCCGCCTATGTCCGATAGGACAATACGCAGCTCCTGCTTTCCGGCCGAATCCTGGCCAATCGCTACGGTCAAACCCGCCCAGAATGGCGTGCCATTCAGTCCCACCAGGCGCAATTCAAAGGATTGCGCTTCCTTGCTCGACGCCAGTCGCCGCCGACCGAAGTAGTATGTATCTTGATCTTCGGCAAAAATATACCGTGAAAAAGGCTGATTCAACAGGGCATTCCTCGTCAGGCCAAGCAAATTGGCCGTCGCCAGATTGGCTTGCCAGATCAGGCCCTGTTCACTGACGGTGCAATAGGCGATCGGCGCCAGGTCATACAAATCGAAATAACGTGCGCGCACCGCATCGAGCGCGATCTGCGACTCCCGCAACGCCTCGTTTTGCATCTCCAACTCGACTTGATACACACGCAATTCGTGCAGCAGTTGCTTCGCCTCCTCTTGCGAGCATGCCTCGGCGCCGCCACGAACTGCGACGCTTCCTTGCCTCAGGTGGGCTTCGGCGATGCACCGCTGCAATGCCCGCACGTGAGCGGCACCGGAGACTTGCTCGGTCGCGGCATTGTCGCCTTGCTCTTTGTCGCCGAATGGATCGGGACGGATCATGTGGCACCTCCATCTGCAAGCCATTCGGCCTGGATCGCGATACATACTTCCGACGGCATATGGTGAAGCAGATTGCCGAGGATGCCGTTTTCGCTTTAGAAGCGGTTTCAAAAAGCCCATGGCGTTGTTGTCGCGCCTTGCCGTACAGTCGTACTGTCTGCGGCGCTCCGCCTAGCCTTGGTCATTTTGAAACCGGTTCTTACTCATTGAGTAAGGCACATCATATCCCTTTATTTTGGCGCACGCGAAGTTTGAGTAACCCGGCACCAATAGAAATCATTCTTCCCGACGCGTACCGGCCGAGTGCGAGTCCCTTCCCGCAATATGTTCGCTATCGAACAGAATGCTTCGCACTGCATCAATTACATTGACCTTCCGAACTGCCGCCACATATTTCTCCTCGCTATCGACGCGGGCTGGGTGCTGATTCGAAATAAGAAGTCAGGAATTGACCGGATCGGCAACCTGCCGATTCACACGAAAGCGACCGATTTACACATGAATGATTCACCCATCAACGAAAGAAATCCACTTCAAGAAGAAATGGATCACGCTTCATTTGGCGTCGAAGAAAGCGACCTGGCTGCAACGATGGGAAAAAATGCAGCGGAATTCTTCCGCATATTTGACCACCATTTGTACGTCGCCATACTGGGACCCGACAGGAGAATGGTCGCCATCAGCAAGAAATTGCGCGACAGCTTCAATCTATCGCAGGACGTCATATGGCACTTGTCCGATTTCATTGCGCCGGCTCCCGAGCATAAGACTCATATGGATGACATATGGCGCACCATTGCACAAGATGGAATATGGGGCGGCGACGTGTGTCATCGATCGGCGAGAGGCGCAACGTCGTGGCTCAGCGCCGCCATCATCCCGTGCAAAGACGACAGCGGGGAAAAGTGCACGTATATCGCAATTTTCACCGACATTACCGCCCGAGTGGAGAACGAAGCCGCATTGCGCGTGTCGCGCAACGATTTGCGCGCCTTGGCAAACCACATGGACTTCTCCCAGGAATGCGACCGCAAGCGCATTGCCCGGGAAATCCACGACGAGTTGGGGCAGCATTTGCTGGCACTGAAGATGGATTTATTCGGCCTGCAGATGTCATCGGCGCTGGTGCAACCTCGCGTCGCGCGCGACACCTCCGCTCTGATGCGAAGCGTTGACGAAACGATGATACATGTAAAACGCATCATCAACGATTTGCGGCCGATTGCACTCGATGCCGGCCTGGCCGAAGCCGTCCGGATATGCGCCGCATCATTCACCCGCCGCCATAAAGTTCCCTGCAATTTGTCCCTTAGCGATGCCACGGTCGAATTGAATGAAGTCGCGGTGACGACCTTGTATCGCGTGCTGCAAGAATCGCTGGTCAATATAGGGCGTCACGCGCAGGCGCGCAGCGTCGACATTGCGCTCCTGTGTTCCCGCAACGCGATTTCCATCGAGATAGACGACGACGGTATCGGCATGGTCCCAAGTCACCACAACAGAAGGAAGACGTTCGGTCTCCTGGGAATGAAGGAGCGGGTCGAGATGCTGGGCGGAACCCTGACGGTCACGTCGCAAATTGGCGCGGGCACGAAGGTCATCGCGTCAATGCCGCGCAAATAGCCAATCGGCAGTTTCATTTTTCCCCACTTTCTTTGACAATCGGCAAATCGAAGCTTCTCCGAGACGGTAGTCTGTAGTTTGCGAGCGCGACCTTTCTCTTGGGACCTGCTTCAAATCGAACGTTGCATTATTGCCGGTGGCGGCCGGTTGTCTTTCTTAAATATATTGTTGCGCTTTATCCGCCGTGACCTAGGCCCGCCTTGCCGCGACATTGCGAGGCTCCCCTCTGGCAGCATCGACATTTTCCAGACTGCGAACGACATGAAAATAGGTCCGAAGTCCGCGTTGCAATACGCAAGCTTGTGGCTTACCGCATTGACGTTGACGGCTTGTTCCACCAACGCGCCCTACATGATCTCAAATTCCGGTCAGGCCGGATCGGGCCTGGGGAACGGTGAGACACCGGTGGTACAAGCCATCACCGAAAAATTGATCCGCGAACAGAAGACACAGCGGGAACAGCAAGTCGGACAAGAGCTCGACAACCTCGTTGGCGTGCCTCGGCCCTATATGATCGGTCCCGGCGACATCATCCTTGTCGTCATTTGGGGGCATCCGGAACTTGTCGCAGGCACGGCGGCCGCCTCTCAACCCACCGTAGGCGGAATACAGCCAGGGGCCGCCGCAGAGCAAACTCCCTTCGGCTTCATGGTCGGCCATGACGGCATGTTGCAGTACCCATTCGTCGGTTCGCTGCAGATGGTCGGATTGACTGAAGGCGAGGCACGTGAGTTGCTGAGCACGAAAATTGCGCGCTACATCAACCATCCAAACGTCACCCTACGCATTCAGTCCTACCGTAGCAAACGTATCTACATCGATGGCGAGGTGAAGACGCCGGGTCTGGAGGCGATCAACGATCTTCCCATGAGCTTGATGGAGGCGCTGAACAGAGCCGGCGGCGTGTTGCCTACTGGAGACCAAAGCCAAATCAAGGTCACGCGGGCTGGTGCAAACTATATCGTCAACCTGCCTAAATTGATACAACGCGGTGTCGATCCAGCGAGCCTGTTGCTGATAAATGGCGATGTGGTTCGCGTTCCCTCGCGCGACGACAACAAGGTGTTTGTAACCGGCGAAGTGACGACGCCGAAATCGTTGACCATGCACAATGGCGCGTTGACCCTTAACGAGGCCCTTGGAGAATCCGGCGGCGTCAATCCGCTGTCTGGCGATCCGCGGCAAATCTACGTTGTCCGAAAGGTCGGCGCCGCTCCGGTTGTCTATCGACTCGACGCAAAATCGACGGACGCGCTGGCGATTGCCGAAGGCTTCGAGCTCAATCCCAGGGACTTGATTTATGTCGCACCGACGGCGCTGACCGATTGGCATCGCACGATCAGCTTGCTGTTGCCCGAAGCGCTGTCGACTGCGGTAGGTGCCGGGAGAGCGCCATGAATTCCGATGTTCGCGCCAACACGTTCGCGACCAGATCGCCTCGCAATCTCTCGATCAATTCTTCCTACGTCAACACGGCCCCGACGATGGTGCCATACGAGGAGGAAATGGAGATTTCCAGTTATCTCGATATCTTTCTTGATAACCTCTGGCTGATCCTGGGAATCACTTTGGCTGTCACTGCGCTGGGGGCAATCTACGCCTTCATCCAAAAACCGATTTACGAAGCGACCATGCTGATCCAGGTGGAAGAGGATAAGCCGAATACCTCAAAGAACATGCTGGGGGACATTTCGACCTTGTTCGACGTGAAGACGGAAGCCATCTCCGAGATGGAATTGCTCAATTCCCGTCTCGTCATCGGTAAGGTGGTCGATGATCTGGGGCTATACGTCTACGTAGGTCCTAAACAGATTCCGCTTATCGGGCGCTGGATGTCCGCAAACAGCAACGCGTTGTCCGAGCCGGGCATGTTCGGTTATGGCGGCTATCTCTGGGGAAATGAAAAGATCAGCGTCGCCAATTTTGCCGCCGCCGAAGCGCTGCAAGACAAGGACTTCGTGATCACGGCGGGCGAAAACGGCCTGTACCAGATATCGCAGGAAGAGTTGAGCATCGCACAAAGCGGCACTGTCGGCGCACCCTTGAATGTGGAGACTTCCCAAGGAAACTTGCAGTTGCTGGTAAGCCGAATGTTTGCGAGACCGGGCGGCCAGTTCATCTTGAGATATCGGCCCAAAATGGCCGCCATCCGGGATTTGCAAAAATCGCTGACGATTGCGGAGCGAGGCAAACAATCGGGCATTATCTCAGTCTCTCTGGAAGGCGACAATCCGGCGGCAACGAGCAACATATTGTCGACCATCGGAAAAGAGTACCTTCAACAGAATATCGCTCGAAAGCTGGCCGAAGCCGAAAAATCCCTGACCTTCGTGGATGACCAATTGCCCGATCTGAAGCAAAAACTCGACAAATCCGAAGTCGACTATTTTCAGTTCCGCAACGGCCATGGAACGATAGACCTGCCGGAAGAGGCTCGGTTGAGTCTGCAGCAAGGCGCGGCCGACAAAGCGAAGCGTCTGGAGCTGCAGCAAAAAAGGGAAGAGCTGTTGGTGAATTTCACTGAAAACCACCCCGTCGTGATTGGCATAGACAAACAAATTCGATCGGTTAACGAAGAAATCAACGCCATCAACGAACATATACGGCAGCTCCCGCTGATGGAGGAAAATCTGCTGCGTCTAGGCAGGGAAATGAAGACCAATACCGATCTGTATGCGGCATTGTTAAGCACAGCGCAACAACTTCGCCTGGTGAAAGCGGGCAAAGTCAGCAACGTGCGACTCATCGACTCGCCTATGACTCCCGACAAGCCCTTGCGTCCCAACCGTCCAAAAATAGTCGGCTTGGCTCTCCTGGTCGGCTTGATTCTCAGCTTCGCTGTTGTCGTGTTTAAAAAGATGCTGCGCGTTGGAATCGACGACCCAAGGAAAATCGAGCAAATGTTGGGGGTCAAGGTGATCTATGCTTGCATACCGCATAGCAAGATGCAGGGGGAACTGTTGAAGAGAGTTTCCTCGCATTCGAAGATTCTACCGCTGCTTGCCGAGATGTCGCCAGCCGATGCTGCCGTCGAGAGCCTGCGCAGTTTCAGAACCACGTTCCAGAATACAGCCGTACAGTTCAAAAATAATGTCATCATGATCACCGGTCCTACGGCGGGCGTGGGCAAGTCATTTGTTTCGGCAAATTTCGCTGCTGTGATGGCGTCGAGCGGAAAAAGGGTATTGCTGATCGACTCGGATTTTCGCAACGGGCATTTGCATCGATACTTCGGCTTGGAGCGGAAGAGCGGGCTGTCTGACCTCATATCGGGAATGAAGCAGCCATTACAGGCCATTCACCGCGGTGTGCTTGAAAACCTTGATTTCCTCAGCACTGGCGCTCTTCCGCCGAATCCCTCCGAATTCCTGCTCCACAAGAACTTCGGGGACCTGCTCAGGCTGCTCTCGACCGGTTATGACTATATCCTGGTCGATCCGCCGCCTATCCTCGCCGTATCGGATTCCCTGGTCATCGGCGCGCACGCGGGAGCGGTCTTCATCCTTACGCGTTCAGATATAACAACTGACAGCGAAATCAACGAATCGATAAAGCGTTTGAACCATGCCGGCATATCGCCAACCGGCATTCTCTTCAACGACTTGAAGGTCCGATCCAGGCAATATGAAATCTACAACTATGAAACAGACGGAGATCTCTTGCGCATCTCCTGAGAGCCGCAGAATGCGACTTGAGTCGAGGCTTGTTGTACAACAATTGTGACCTTCGCATTGCTCAGGGAGAAGAGACCAACATGGAAACCGCGCTTTCATCACAGATCAGCGAGAACATTCCAGGTATTGACTCAACAATGCCCGACACATCGAGATCACCGGTGTCATTTCACTACCAAGGTGAAGTTCCGGAATTTGTCGGCGCCGAGATCGAGCGGCTATACGGGAACCTATACGCCTCGCTTCCTCACCTGACCTTCGAGGAGCGCCTTGGCAAGGCAAGCACTTATGTCGTGTGCGAGCAGGGGAAGTTGACGGTTGTTTTGCTGTACGAAGTAAGCGGCAACAAGGTGACCGTCCTAAACGAAGTGATCGACATCGGCAGGACGGAGATCGTGCGATTTACGAGCTATCTATTCAGGGAATTGGAGCACGTGAGCGTGATTTTCTTTCGCGCCATTCACACCGATATTCGCCCCATCCCTTTCAAGATACAGCGATTGAACTACCTGGAAGACATGATGATACGTCTTCCCGACGGTGAAGACGAATATGCGGCGATGTTGAGCCCAAAAACAAGAAGTAACGTGCGGCGCAAGATGAAATCAATCAAGTCAGATTATCCGTCTTTTGAAATCAGGATTGTTGAAAAAGACGATATCCAGGAAGCGCAGATCCGGGAATTGATCGCATTCAACCACGCGCGCATGTCGGGCAAGAAGAAGATATCGACTTTTGCCGAGACAGAACGACAGCGATTGATCCAGTTGACGAAACGGAGCGGTGTCATGACTCTGGCATTCATTGATGGCAGGATTTGTGGCGGAATCATCAATTACCGGATCGGGAAGAACTACTTCTGTCTGATGGTGACACACGACCCAAAATACAACGAGTACAGTCTCGGCTTGCTATGCAACTATCGCGCCATTTGCGAAGCAATAGCGCATCACGCCCTGGAATTGCATTTCCTCTGGGGGCGCTACCACTACAAGTATGCCTTGCTCGCGTTGCCAAAAGAGCTGGACGTGGTCGCCATCTATCGATCCAGATACCACTTCCTGCTCAATGCGGGGACGGCCGTGAAAGCCTATGGCATGTGGTTCAGACGGAAGCTCTCTCTTTGGAAACACCAACAGAAGCAGAATAAGGGTGTGTTCTATCGCGTTGCGAAACTCGCGTTGAAATGATGAGGATGCCTCCGCAATCGGCGTTCTCGGCGTTACTCCACAACGTTCTCCGTTCAGGTTGAAGACATGTTGCAAAACCCGACAGGAACGAATTTTCCCGCGCTGAAGTTTCTATTGCGTCTGGTGGATATCGTTACCCTGTTCCTGACCGGCGAATTATCGGGTTTGCTGCGCTTTGGTTTTGACTTGAGGCACGAAGCGGCAATCTATTCCGTACTGCTGTATTTTTGCTGCACTCTGGCCTTCATTCTATTCGCGAAATTCGATTTTTATGAGTCGTGGCGCGGCCGCTCAGGCCTTGCCATGTGCGGCAAGGTCGCGTTTGCTTGGGCGGGCGTGCTGTTAACCGGATTGCTGTTCAGCTTCCTGCTTCACCAGATTGAGGACATATCCCGCTTGTGGCTTCTATACTGGTTCGTGACGGGCACGCTCTGTATCTTCACGGTGCGCTGGGTTTGCTTCTCGGTGCTGTGTCGAGTACGCCGGCGCGGCTTCAACAGGAAGACGGTCGTCATTGTCGGCTATGGCGAGATCGGAGCGGCATTGCATGAACGTGCTTTACAGCGCGACTGGTACGGCTATGAGGTGATGGCGATTCATGCGAGTGGGGATGAATACGGTCGCATCGATGAGCGCATGGTGACGAAGGTCAAGCATCTTGAGGATATCGCCGACTATGTCGTGGCGCATGGCATCGACGAAATCTGGATCGCCCTATCGATTCGCTGCTCGGACAAATTGGAAAAATTGCAGTATTCGTTGAGGAACGTCCTGGTCGATATCAAATGGATTCCGGATACGATCGGTGTGCAACTGTTGAGCAACCGGGTTGGCGACTTCCTGGGTTTTCCGGCCGTCGACATCAATATGCCTGCGGTCAGCGGCTTGAACGGATTGGTCAAGACAGCGTTCGACAAATTATTTTGCATCCTTGCGCTCGCTTTGCTTGCGCCTGTGCTTGTCACCATTGCGATCGGTATCAAGATATCGTCGCCGGGGCCGATTCTGTTCAGGCAGTCCCGCCTGGGCCTTAACGGGAGGAAGTTCGACGTCTACAAATTCCGCAGCATGAAGCCTCACGTTGACATTGGCATGATCAGGCAGGCCAAGATGGGCGACGAGCGCATTACGAAATTCGGGCAATTCCTCAGACGCACCAGCCTCGACGAGCTGCCTCAATTCTTCAACGTGTTATTGGGGGACATGTCGATAGTCGGGCCGAGACCGCATGCTCTGCAGCATAACCGGATGTACAGCGATTTGCTCGAAACTTACATGATTCGTCATCGCGTGAAGCCCGGCATTACCGGATGGGCGCAGGTCAATGGATTCAGGGGGGAAACAGATACATTGGAAAAGATGAAGAGACGGGTGCAATACGACGTCTTCTACATCCGGAATTGGTCGATGTCACTGGATCTTCGTATCATCGCCTGGACCGCGTTCAAGGGATGGTCAGGCAAAAACGCCTATTGACACGGCGCTGGTATCAACGTGTCCATTTCGTTTTCCGGTGCCCTAATGGCGACGCAACTAAGGGGAGGCAGTCGTCCCCCCAAGAAGCTCAAGCCGCAATCAGGCGCTCTCTCGAATTCGCATCCGAACTGACCACCCCTGTCGTCCACAAAAATAATTAAATACGACTTCTCTGACAAACGTCAATGTTCGACGAGTATTTCCGAGAGAAGATAAGTGTACGGAATTTAGTGCGCGGCACGCTAAAGGGGCTAACTTGGAAAATGATCTGCTATCAAACTCTTTGAAGCGCGCCGGTGAAAAAGCGGAATCTGGCAGTACGGAAAAGATCGCATTAATCACGGGAATAACAGGGCAGGACGGCGCCTATCTTGCAGAATATTTGCTGGACAAAGGTTACGTCGTCCATGGCATCAAGCGTCGAAGCTCAATGTTCAACACTGGCCGTATCGACCACTTGTACGAAAGTCCGCAACAGCAATCACGTCATCTCTTTCTGCATCATGGCGACATGACGGATACTTCCTCGCTGATGCGCGTCATGGAAAAAGTGCGACCCACCGAAATATACAACCTGGCCGCGCAAAGTCACGTCGCAGTCTCGTTTGAGGAACCGGAATACACAGCGAATTCGGACGCGCTCGGGCCGCTACGCCTTCTCGAAATCATACGCACGCTTGGCCTCGAAAAGAGCACTCGGTTCTATCAAGCTTCGAGCTCTGAAATGTACGGGAAAGTGCACGAGGTTCCCCAATGTGAGACGACTCGATTCCATCCGCGCAGCCCCTACGCAGCGGCGAAGCTCTATGCCTATTGGATCACCGTGAACTATCGCGAGGCCTACGGTCTATTCGCCTGCAATGGGATTTTATTCAATCACGAGTCGCCTCTGCGTGGCGAAACCTTTGTTACGCGAAAGATTTGCCGTGCGCTGGCGCGCATTTCGGTCGGACTGCAAGACTGCCTTTATCTGGGAAATCTTGATGCCAAGCGCGACTGGGGGCATGCGCGGGATTACGTGGAGGCGCAATGGTTGATGTTGCAACAAGATCATCCTGCCGACTATGTGATTGCTTCCGGAGAGCAGTACAGCGTCAGGCAGTTTGTAGAGACAGCGGCGGCGGAAATTGGCATCGAAGTCGGGTGGAACGGCGTCGGCGTCGCCGAAGAAGGATTTATTTCTGGCAAACGTACCGAGCGAGGTGACTCTGCCGCTCTCAGACCCGGCCAGGTCATTGTGAAGGTCGATCTGCGCTATTTCCGTCCAACGGAAGTTGACAGCTTGCTCGGGGATGCCCGCAAGGCGCAACGAGAACTCGGCTGGCGTCCCAAAACGACATTTTCGGATTTGGTGCGCGAAATGATGCGGGCCGAACTGGCCGACTTGCGCAAATTCGTTCTTGTGCAAGACAGCGGATTCCCGATTCATACCTATAACGAATGATATCTTCACTGGAGACAAGACATGGCAATCGCACTTGACAAAAGGATTTATGTAGCGGGACATAGCGGTCTGGTCGGTTCCGCCATCGTGCGCGCCCTGGGCCGGAACGGTGAAACCAATATTGTGACCAGGACGCACGCGGAACTGGATCTGCGCGATCAGGCCGAAGTCCACGCCTTCTTCGCTTCGGAGATGATCGACGAGGTGTATCTCGCTGCAGCTATGGTCGGCGGCATCCATGCCAACAACACCTATCCCGCCGACTTCATCTACGACAATTTGATCATCCAGGCCAACGTCATACAGGAGGCCTGGCGCAACGGCATACGCAAGTTGCTCTTCCTCGGATCATCCTGCATTTATCCGCGCATGGCGCCGCAACCGATCAAGGAGGAATATTTGATGAGCGGGCCGCTTGAGCCGACCAATGAAGCCTATGCGATGGCTAAGATCGCGGGAATCAAGCTGTGCGAAAGTTTCAACCGTCAATATGCGACCGACTATCGCTGTGTCATGCCAACCAACCTGTATGGTCCGGGCGACAATTATCATCCGGAAAACAGCCACGTGATTCCAGCCCTGATGCGGCGCTTTCATGAAGCGAAGCACAGCGGCGCCGGCGAAGTACTGATTTGGGGAACGGGACGGCCGCGCCGCGAATTTCTGTACGTCGACGACATGGCGGAAGCAAGCATCTACGTCATGGATCTGAGCGAAAAGACCTACAAGGAGAATACTACTGAAAGGCTTTCGCACATCAATGTCGGGACAGGAACCGATGTCACCATCGCCGACATAGCCGCATTGGTCTCTAAAGTGGTCGGCTATCGCGGCCGCGTCGCATTCGACGCAAGCAAGCCCGATGGCGCTCCGCGTAAATGGCTCGACGTCAGCCGCCTGAGTGACATGGGCTGGCGCTCCGGTGTGAATTTGGAGGACGGCTTGAATGAGACGTATCAAAGCTTTTGCAGGAGCGAAAGACAGAATACGCGCCGCACCCAGGCGAGGGCGCTTGATGGCCGATCACGCGAGCGGCGCTACGAGTATCAACTCAGCATGCGGGCGCCGGAGCTTTTGGTGGGAAATTTCCACGGAATGCTTGGATGATTGCATGCTTCCGATGAAAGTGCCCGGTGGGGACGTCGTCGCAGTCTTATCGACGCAAAGCCGGATCGCCCGATTTGGACGCAGTTGAGGGAAACGGATCAGGGCGCAGCAAACGCGGCTTCGCCGGCGAAGCGCGGCCGCCCTTTCCGTAGTGATTCCCTCAACTGCGTCCAAATCGATACAGTGCTTGCTGTTGTTCGCCGGTGGTGAAGCATGCTTGAGCTGGCGCAATGCAATTCGTGAGCCGTAATGGATGCGCAGATGAGAGAGTGATGGCATCGCCCCACAATGATTGAAATCCATTCTTCCCGCAGTCTATTCAAGGGTGATTTGAAGCGGATTCGCCCGGATGGCGTCAAAGGCCCGATTGCCTTGAGCCTGCTTAATCAATTCATCGGCGGCGGCGGAAATTTCCTGCTTGGCGTCTACCTGGCCCGCACGCTGCCCCTGGAACAGTTTGGCGTATACGGAATTGGATTCGGCATTTGCATGTTGTATGTCGGTGTCGGCAATGCCGTGTTATTGACTCAAATGGTTGTCAACATGACTGACAAAATGGATGGGGAGAAAATTGCCTACGCGGACGGGATGTTTTTCTTGCTTTGCTTGATGAGCGCGTCGCTTTTCGTTTTGATTGTCGCAGGTGCGGTCCTCGCGTTGGCGCTGGTGCCCGGGTATTTACATTTTCTGCCCGCGATGTTTTCCGTCGTGCTTGCCGCCATGTCGATGCTTGGCGCAGAATTTTTCATTTGCTATGCATTTCTCCGAAGAAGGGAACATGCCGCCGTCGCCGTCAACGCATTGACGATGCTGGTAATCCTGTTGGGGTTTGCCATCGTTCACCTGTGCCATATTGCCTTGACCGGCGATTTGGCGTTGCTTCTATATGCGGTCGGGGCGGCGATAAGCGCGACGGCGGCGTATCTGGTATCGCCGTTGCGGCTGCGCCTTCACCAACCCAAATTGATGGAGAACATCATGGAATCCTGGATGCATGGCCGATGGGCGCTGGGAGGGGTTGCATTGATCTGGCTGCAAAGCCAAACCTACACGTATGTGCTGGCATTCTATCTAGGTCCGATAGGAATAGGTCAGGCCAACGCGGCGCGCATTTTCATTTCACCATTCAACTTCATTCTGACTTCGGTCAATAAAGTTGCCATCCCGCGACTCGTTGAATTTCGCGACAGCAATCGGTCGGAGATGTTTCGGGTCTCGTTTTTGCTGACGGCAGGCCTGTTGGTATTGACCACGCTGTATTCGGCCGTATTGCTATGCAATATCGAATATGTATCCAATCTTGTCTTGGGTCGCCACGATCGCGCCATTACTTCGATCGTATGGGTTTGGTGCCTGTTGCTGATCGTGCAAATGGCCCGTAGCTGCGGAGGAATCCTGTTGCAGGTGCAGCGCAAATTTCGGCTGCTGATGCTGGCCAATATTCCAAGCGTCATCATTACCGTAGCGATGTCCGCCATCCTGATCTACTGGCTTGGTGTCAGCGGCGCCATATTGGGACTGCTGGCCGGCGAGGTCACGCTGGCGATACTCATCTGGAGGGAGATTCACAGTGAAAAAGCTGGCGTGTGAAATAGTCACGATCGACGTCTGCATTGCCACCTACAAGAGGCCGGGGGCATTGTCGTCCTTGTTGCACGCCATCGAAAGACTGGATTTGAATGGCATCCAGCTCCGTGTGATCGTGGTCGATAACGATCGGCATCGGAGTGCGGAAAAAGCGGCTTGCGCATTTTATCAATCTCAGCGATTCGATTTCGTGTATGACGTCGAACCCGAGCAGAATATCGCCCTGGCGAGAAATCGGTGCCTGTCTCATGTCGAGTCCAGCTACGTCGCATTTATCGACGACGATGAGTTTCCATCCGAGAATTGGTTGTGGAGCCTATTGTCCTGCATGTTGAAATATCGTTGCGACATCGTGTTCGGGCCAGTGTTCAAGTTGCTTCCAGAACGCGCCCCGTCCTGGGCGAAAAGGTGTTTCGAGACGGCGCGACGGGAGACCGGGCAGGCCGTAGAATTTGGCGGTGCGGGAAACGTCATGATGGCGACCCATATTCTGGAAGGTGAGACGAAGCGTTTTAACCCTTCTTTCGGATTGACTGGTGGCGAAGACACGGATTTCTTTTATCGCCAATTCCTCGACGGGCGATCCTTGATTTGGTGCGATGAGGCAGTGGTAACCGAACCTGTCCCGGCGGCAAGATTGACGTTACGTTGGGTGTGGCAACGTGGTTTTCGCAGCGGACAAATCTTCAACCGTGTGTTCGTCAGCCGCTATACCGCAATGCGCAAATGTCTGTGGTTTGGCACCAAGGTGACGCAAGTGTTGATTGGGATAGCCGCTGCAACCCTCTTGCGCCTCTTTTCCTATCCATCATGTATCGCCATGACTGTGCGTGTTGCCGCTGCGTCGGGGCAGTTGTCCCGCTTCTTCAACGGGGGAGATTTTGAAGAATACAGCGATCCGAATGTCCGTTGAGTCGGCTTCGCTTTCCTCGCACGGACACCCAACCGACAAATGGAAAGCGATTCCATTTCTGATTCTGATGTTCACAAGCGGTTTGCCGTTGAACTATGACCTGGTCGAATCGCGGCCAATGACGGTTGCCGATGTCGCAGGGTTGACGTCCGACGCGACGGCAATGTCGAATTCCGGAAGCTCGCTTCTGTTCGTTATCTTCCTTGCCGGGCTTTATGCCTTGTCCGGCATCATGCTGATGCACAGGCCCAAGACCGTGATCGGCATCTTTCGACGCCAGTGGCCGCTACTTGGCTTGATGGTTCTGGTTGCATCGAGCGTGCTATGGTCCATGCGCCCGGAAAAGACGATGTTGAGCGCGGTGCACCTCTTCGGCATCCTGCTGATTGCGACCGCAGCAGCGCTTCACTATCGTCACGATCCATGGTCGCTGCCGAAGCATTTGAGCTACCTGCTCGGCGTCAACATGATATTGCAGGTCGGCGCCGCCCTGATGATGCCTTCCTACACAATCGATTGGCAAGGGCGCTGGCAAGGACTGACTTTGCATCCCAACACCTTGGGTGCTTTGGCATACACCACCTTGTGGGCAAATTGTGTCATGTTGATCTGCAGACGGTCGGCATACCCCTATCTGCACCTCGCCTTTGCTCTGTTGGCGGCCGTAGCCATGCTGGAAGCGAATAGCGTTACGTCTATCGTAACGACACTATGCAGCCTCTCCGCCATTTTCGTACTGACGAAGCTTGCCGGGCTCGGCGCCCAGAAGAAGTTTTTCGTCGGCCTGCTGATCGTCGCATGCGCAATGATTTTAATCACATTCCTGATTGCGAGCCAATTCGACATGGGGTGGGTTCTGGAGTCTTTTGGGCGCGACAGCAACTTCACCGGCAGAACCTCGGTATGGGAAGATGCGCTTTCGGCGATCTCCCGGCGGCCGCTCCTTGGATGGAGTTTCGATGATCACGCTTTCCTGATCGAGACTGAAAACATGCCTTATCCCACATACCACAACGGTTGGCTGGACCTTTGTGTGAGCGGTGGCCTGGTGTCCATCGTTCTGTTCTTGGCGCTGATCACCACCTGGGCCGGCGCCTTCTTTCGGCGCGGGGGCGTCGCGGTCAACATGATGACGTTTTCCATCCCATTCGTGCTGGGGTATATGGTACATAACCTCACCGAGGCATCGCTATTGGCCGCACGCGGACAGATGTGGCAAATCTTCCTGGTTCTTGTTCTGCTTGGCTCTTGCAAACGCGCGCCAGATGCCATGGGTGCCTCGCCATTCCACTCGTATGTGGAATAGGTTGGCAACGCGTGGGATGTCGCCGATCCATGACATTTGTCAAGACCGTCATTTGCCAACAGCGTCAAATAGCGGTGTTTTCCTGAAAAAGCAATAAGGCCGAAAAACCGTGAACCTGACAAAAAACAATGGGAATCGCGTTCGGGTTGTCATCGTCGAGCGACAGTTGCTGCACTACCGGGCCGCCTTTTACGAACGCTTGCGCGATTTGCTGCGTGCGGACGGCGTCGAACTTCAACTGTTGGTCGGCAAAGGAACCCCGATTGAGGAGAAGAGGCGGGATGAAGTTGTGGTCCATTGGGCGACGCCGATTGCGACGCGATATTTTCTCGGGGGAGCGTTGTGCTGGCAGCCTTTCGGCGTTTATGCGCGGGATGCGGACATGGTGATCGTTGGGCACGAGAACAAAATGCTATATAACCTTTGGCTCATATTTTTCAATCGCCCAAAACGCATCGCTTTTTGGGGGCACGGCGCGAACTTGCAATCGTCCAAACCGAACGGCTTGAAGGAACGGTTCAAACGCTGGACCGTCAGGAAGGTCGACTGGTGGTTTGCTTATACCGAAAGCAGCGCAAAATTGGTCGAAAAAGCCGGTTTTGCGAGTGCCCGTATTACAGTGGTTGAAAATGCCGTCGACACCGCAAAAATGCGAACCGAGTGCGCCGGCATCACCTGGGAGGACAGCCACCGGTTGCGCGAGAGCCTGGGGCTTGAGGAGGGGCCAATCGGTCTGTTCGTGGGCTCGCTCTACCGGGAGAAGATGCTCGGCTTTCTTTTGGAGGCGGCGCATCTGATACGCCGGAGCGTACCCGGATTTTCGTTGCTTATCGTCGGTGCCGGACCTGAGCAGGGAGCGATACATGAAGCGGTGAAAAGCTTTCCATGGATACGTTGCCTGGGGCCGTTGCGAGGGAAACGCAAGTCCGAGGTCTTGATGTTGGCCGACATCATGTTGAATCCGGGCTTGGTGGGTTTGGGGATTCTGGATTCTTTCGTGAGCGGCAAGCCCATGTTTACGACCAATTGCGGCATACATTCCCCAGAGATCTCCTATTTATCAAACTGGAAGAACGGCGTCATGACACCGATGAACCGGAAGATTTACGCAGAAACCGTAAGCGAAGTATTGCAACACCCGGAGATGATTGAGATATTGCGCCAAGGTGCGTTATCCAGTGCTTCGAGGTACACGTTGGAGAACATGGCCAGCAGGATCAGGGACGGGATCTGCGCCTGTCTGCTGTCGCAATAGCATTTCATGCTTAGGAAGCTGATTCAAAGCCGGCATGGCTGTGGCGCCACACCTTGTCGTGCAGTCGGCTGTCTTGGTAGCGTTGCATAGTCCACTCATTTTGAATCAAGATTTACGTAGTTTGCATGCGCGCTCAATCTGATGGCCGCACAGCATATTGGTGATAGGGTTGGTCGATGAATACCGTTCGCTCAGAGAAATTTCGTATCCTCGTCGTGGGTGACGTCGTTTCCAATAGCCAGGCGCTCAGTGCGGAGGTCGTCGGATTGCAAATACCTCCGACGCGTATCAGAGAGATGCCGCAATTTGGTGGAGCGGCGAATATCGCGCGAATTGCGGCAGGGCTGGGGGCCATGGTCGGATTTCTCCTTCTGAGCCAAGTCGATGTCGCGACGCGGTTACGTCAAATATCGCATTTTCACTTGCTGTTGCCGCAGTATGACGTGATCATATTTTCGGAATACAGGCATTGTGCATTGATAGACCTGAACGATATGGTGACGTCGGCGCGGCGCCTCGGAAAGCGCGTGTTGGTGGATCTGGATGGCGGTGAGTTTGGCGCCTTCACGGGAGCGTCGCTGATGACTTCCGATGTCGGCACGCTGCGGCGCCTGATCGGCGCCTGGCATAACGAGAGAGAACTGGCGATCAAGATGGCCAGGCTGCTGTCCGGCTCAAAATGCGAGGGGTTCCTGGTGAACCATCATGAATCGGGAATATCTTTGTACGTGCCAGGTGGGGCGATTCATTTCGCCAACATGGTTCGATGCGATAGGCATTACCTGCTGGCGATTGTCGCTGCCACCCTGAAAACGGGCATTTCCATACCTATGGGCGTATCCGAGGCCAGCGACCGTTTTGATCCGGCGACTGCGGATTCGGAGCTGGATATGTCGTGTCAAGAGATAACACCTTCGTGAGCTACCGGTGATCTTTACCTTTTCCGTGGATGATGGGCATCCATCCGATATGAAGATGGCCAATCTTCTCAGCAGGCACGGCATGCCCGCGACCTTTTATATTCCGATTGTCAATGACGAAGGACAAAAAGTTCTGTCCCCAAGTTTGATCCGTGAGCTTGGACAGGAATACGAAATCGGCTCGCACACCTTCTCCCATTGCTTCCTCAATGCGGTCGACGTCAATCAGGCGAATTTGCAGATCGCCGGAGGCAAGACCATGCTGGAGAGCGTGCTGGGCAGAAGAGTGGCTGGATTCTGTTACCCCGGCGGCAAGTTCCGGGAGGAGCATGTCGCCCTGGTCAGGTCTGCCGGATTCGGTTATGCGAGAACGACGATGAATTTGTGCTTTGATGCCGGCACCGATCGCTACCGAATGCCGACCAGCTGCCAATTCTACCCACATGATCGTGGGGTGTATTTGCGCAATTTCGCGCGGGGCGGCAGATGGTCGCATCGCCTTGACGGCTTGCTGCTGGCCCTTGGTCGAAAAGCCTGGATTAAACGCTTGTACCGGTTGTTCGATCACGCCCATTCGAGCAACACGGTTTTTCACTTGTGGACTCATTCGGGCGATATTGACGCCTTGAATGCGTGGGACGAGCTGGAAGAGTTCCTTGCCTATGTGCAAGGCTGCGTGCCCATCGCAAATCGCTTGTGTAACGAACAACTGGCGGCTCGGTTCTTCCCGGCTCCCCATCAGGACATTGCGTAGATGAATTTATGGTTGCATCTTTCCAATCTGGCCGATGTCGTGACAATGGGATTCGTCGCCGCACTGATTGCCGGTGGCCTGATTTTCGGCCGCGCCTGGCGCGCTGCATGCGTTTGGTGCCTTCTCATTGGAATGGGAATGGCGTTCGTCGTAGCCTCTAAAATTGTGTTTCTGGGTTGGGGCTGGGGAATCTGTTCGCTGGACTTCACGGGCTTTAGCGGGCACGCGACGCGCGCCATGGCGATCGCTCCCGTTTTCCTCTATTTGATGCTTAATCGTGCTTCCCGCGCAAGGCAACACGCGGCCGTATTGCTTGGGGTTGCGTTCGGTCTGGCGATAGGTGTGTCACGACTGGCGCTGCACGCGCACTCCCTATCCGAGGTCGTTTCCGGATGGATGCTGGGTGGCGGCATTGCCTTCCTTTTCATCTGGGGCAGTAAAAACCTGCATGCTTTTGAAACGAGAAAATATGCTGCGATAATTGGCGTGTTGGCACTCTCTGTGCTGCCGACGCCGGGAGTTGGAGCCACTCAAAAGGTACTGGTCGATCTTTCACTGTTCCTGTCGGGGCACGAGGCGGTCTATTCTCGACAGGATTGCAGAACGGCCCATACGCAAATGAAAAATTACCACATTGACATCAACTCATGAGCACCAACCGAAAAATATCGTCGCTGGCAGCCATGGCGATCAAGTAAATTACATTGCAATTTCTGAAGGGCGTGTTAGTTTGAAGCAGCGGTCAGTGCAGTTCATTTGTATCGATTTGTGCCGACCTCCGCGCACCTTCGTCGGGATAAGGGCCCCTTTTCCATCGCCCTTTGTTGCCATATAACCGGGTTCCCCGCCAATGATTCGCTTGCTGATCGCCGACGACCATGCCCTCATGCGAGAGGGATTGAAGCGGATACTCGAGGCGGCGGAAGACATTTGCGTTGTCGGCGAGGCGTCCAATGGCTTTGAAGTGCTGGAGCGCGTAAGAAAAGGCGGCTTCGATCAAGTGCTACTCGATTTATCCATGCCGGGGAGAAGCGGTGTCGAGCTGATTCGGCAAATTCGCCTCGAAGCACCTGCGGTTCCCATTCTCGTTTTGACGATGTATGACGAAGGGCAATACGCCGTGCGGGCGCTACGCGCCGGCGCGCAAGGCTATCTCACCAAGGAAAGTGCCGGGGACCAGTTGCTGCATGCGATCAGGCGGGTGGCATTAGGTCGGCCGTACATCAGCATTGAGACGGCTGAGGAATTGGCCAGGAACCTGATGGCACCGAAGGAAAGGCTGCCACACAAGCGGCTGACCGATCGCGAGTTCGAAATATTCAATCAGCTGGTGGCCGGAAAGACCATCACCGAAATAGCGAAATCCCGGCATTTAAGCGTGAAGACAATCAGCACGCACAAGACGCACGTCCTTGAAAAAATGGGAATGACCGCAATTTCCGAAATGGTATTGTATGCGGTGGCACATCAATTGATTGAACACTTCGAGCCATAAATTCTGCAAGCAGGCAGTGAAGAGCCGAGCTCAAATCTAATCCTCCTCGTCCGTGTTGCGACGCTCTTTTCGTATCGAATCGACCGGCAATATGCGAAATTTGTCTCGACGGTCTCCCATCAGAGTGCGTAAATCCTTGATGCTCAAGTGGCTGATTTCGTGCATGCGGATCAGCAAAATTCCCCCTATCGGCAATTTCCTATGGCGGATCTTGCTGATGACGGGCGCTTCTACCGCCAGGGCTCGCGAGAGCGCCGCGTCATTCTTCAATCCCACAGTCTCGATGATCGCATCGAGCAATCGATTTGGATCATAGTCGGACGATGTTTGGGAATTAGGGGGATCCATGGTTATTTGCCAATCCAGGAAGAAGATTCATGGGCGATATCGTCCCCATCAAAAATGAAGCGCGACCACGCTCAAATAGCATGTCGCGCCACGCCTGCCTTCAAGAAAATGAAAAAATCCTCGGCTGCCATCGGCTCGCTCAAATAAAACCCCTGCGCAGCCGTACAATGGTTCTCCCGCAAAAAAGCCAGTTGCGTCGCCGTCTCGACACCTTCCGCAATAACCCGGTGTCGCAAACTCTTTCCAATCCCGATAACAGCATTGAGCAAAATGTCGTCCTTGCTAGTTGAGATGTCGCGCACAAAAGATTGATCGATTTTCATCGTATCGACCGGGAATTGCTTCAAATAACTCAAACTCGAATAGCCGGTTCCAAAGTCATCGATGGAGATGCTGACGCCCGTGGATCGCAGCTTATTCAATGTCGCCGTCGTTGCATCGATGCTCTTCATCAAGACTGTTTCCGTCAATTCAAGCTCCAAATTGCTCGGAGACAGTCCGGTTTCCTGCAGAACCTGCAACACGTTTTGCAGGAAGTGCTCATCTTCAAATTCAAGAGCCGAAATATTGACTGCAATCGTATCGAAGTTTAGATCGGCCAAATGCCATCGCATCGCTTGCTCGCAGGCTTCACGCAGCGCCCAACGCCCGATTTGGATAATCGCACCGCTGCTCTCCGCGATCTGCATGAATTCGTTGGGAAGGAGCATCCCTCTGGTTGGATGCAGCCAGCGTATCAGCGCTTCGGCGCCGCTTATATGTCCGCTCTCCAAATCAAACTGTGCCTGGTAGAAAAGCACGAATTCCTTCTTTTTCAACGCCTGCTGCAAGCCGGCTTCGATATTTTTTCTCTCGGTATCGTGCGCGCCCATTTCCTGGACATAGAACCGGTAGGTGTTCCTGCCTGACTTCTTCCCGAAATACATCGCCGTGTCGGCGTTGCGAATCAAGGTTGCAGAGTCTTCGCCGTCTTGTGGAAAGATGCTGATTCCGATTGTGGCCCCGACGTGCAGGTCGTGCCCGGCGATGCTGTATGGCGCACTTACGACGGTGAGGATTTTTTCGATCTTGAGCTCCAACGCCTCGTCTTCATTGACCTCCGAAAGCAGCAAAACGAATTCGTCGCCACCAAGCCGACTGACTGTGTCTGTATTCCGGACGGAACTCTTGAGGCGATCCGCGACAGATTGCAGCAACTTGTCGCCGATTGCGTGCCCATGCGTATCGTTGATGAGCTTGAACCGATCGAGATCCAGGAACAGGATCGCCAATTTTGCCGGATGTCTCTTTGCTATGGCAATTGCCTGATCGATTCTGTCGTAGAGCTGAACACGGTTCGGCAGGCTGGTAAGAAAATCGTATCGCGCCAGCTTGATCATTTCCGACTTTATCTTCTCGCTCTCGGCGGTCTCTATTTGCAGCCTGATGGCCGTAATGACCAACTGCTCATTCGCCAACTGCAAGGTTGTATTGCGTTCCTCCTGTTCGACGCCGGGCATACCGGTTTCGTGATTTGCCACGACGATGGAGGCTGCCGAATCCTCCCGTGCCAACACATTGGCTTCCTGGTCTTGAACGTCGTCCTCCCGGGTTTTGACCTCTCGCTCTCGGGCCAGCACGGCGTTTTCCCGCATCAGCGCAACACTTTGACGGGAATGAATGATGGACTCCCTCAGATATGTCGTCGCTTCACGGCTTGATATCGATCTTTCGCTGGCGTCTTGTGTCGATAGGTCCGGGGTCGCGGCGCCACCTGGCGCCGCATTGTCTCCATGAGGCGTCGCTCGCAACGAATGGCGGCGATCCTGACTACCCGGTCGTCGGCGATCGTGATCCATTGCTAGTCGATACCATCGATAATTGAAAATGACACGGCATTTCCTTTCATTGCTTTGCTACGTAAAAATCGGATCGGCTGTCGGGTATCACGGGATTTTATAGTTTCTTATAGTTCGATCAATATGAATTGATAATTGTCAATGGATCGGAGCTTATCTGTATTCTAATGAGAATATCGAAGCCCTCTAAACACTCCGGTGATGAAAATATTGACCGTGCATAACAGCTATCTCCAACGTGGCGGCGAGGATGTCGTCGCGGACATGGAAAGCCGATTGCTTCGCAACCATGGTCATGAGGTCCAATGCTATCGCCAAAGCAATGTCGGCATTCACGATATGTCTGGATTGACCTTGGCCTGTACCAGCATCTGGTCGCATAAATCCGCAGTCGAAATCGGCGTGTCGTGCGATTCGTTTCGACCCGATCTGATTCACGCGCACAACACCTTTCCTCTCATTTCGCCGGCACTCTATTGGTTGGCCGCGAGACGGAAGATACCAATCGTCCTGACGTTGCACAATTTCCGGTTGCTGTGTCCGCAGGCGATGTTCATGCGCGAAGGAAAAAACTGCGAAGAGTGCCTGGGAAAACTGCCGTGGCGCGCAGTAACAAGGAAATGCTACCGAAATTCGTTTCAGCAATCCGGCGTAGTTGCCGCCATGTTGATGAGCCATCGTGCGATTGGTACGTATCGCCACAAGGTTACGAGTTACATCGCACCGAGCGAATTCAGCCGCCGCAAATTCATAGCCGGCGGATTTCCTCGGGAGCGAATTCATGTCAAACCCAATTTTGTCGATGCTGGGGATGCGCCAACGTGGACAAGGCGCGATGACGGCTTGTTCGTCGGTCGGCTATCTTCGGAGAAGGGCCTGGGTGTATTGATCGAAGCGACGAAAACAATACGCGGCGACTCCTCAGGCCGTTCGTATCGCGGCCTCAAAGTGGTGGGGTCGGGGCCGATGGAGAGCGAGGTGAAACAACATTTCGAGGATCGCTATCTCGGCATCAAGTCCTCGGCCGAAGTCCTTGACCTGCTGCGCACGTCGCTGTTTCTGGTCGTACCAAGCACTTGCAGCGAATCCTTCGGACTGGTGGTCATTGAGGCGTTCTCCTGCGGCGTGGCGGTAATTGCCAGCAACCACGGCGCACTTGCGGAATTGGTCGAAGACGGCATTACCGGCTTGCTGACCATACCCGGCGACGCGACCGATCTTGCCAGGAAAATCCAATGGGCTTGCGATCACCCGGACCAGATGTTGCGCATGGGGCGTGCGGCACATGTGGAATATCAGCGGAGGTACTCCGCTTCGGAAAATTACGGCCTGCTCATGAGCATATATGAAAATGCGATGCGCCTGCCGACGTGGCCCACAAAGGAGGTGACGCATGTCAACTAAACGGCTATCGGTGTTGGGGGCGCGCATCAACGCATTGACTTGGGACGATGCCTTGACCCAAATTCTCACGTGGGGAGCGGGACACGAGTCGCGCTATGTCAGCATGTGCAATGTACATTCGGTTGTCACAACGACGCAGGACCATCAATTCAAGTCGGTGATAAACAATGCCGATCTGGCGTTAGCCGATGGAGCGCCGATCGCGTGGGCCATACGCAAGCTCGGTCATATACGCCAGGAGCGCATTAGCGGCCCTGACTTGATGTGGCGATACCTTGCCGAAGCGGAGCACCTTGCACAGGTTGTATTTTTTTTCGGTGGGACGAATGCGACATTGGAGAAGCTTAGCGCTGCGGTCGGCGTGCGATTTCCCAAGCTGCTAATTGGAGGCATTTATTCGCCATCGTTTTTGGGTACGACCGTCGAGGAAGATGAACGTCACGTGACGGCTATCAACCGTTCGGGTGCAAACGTCGTCTTCGTTGGATTAGGTTGCCCAAAGCAGGAGATATGGATGGCGGCGCATCGCGGCCGCATTGGTGCGGTGATGATCGGCGTCGGCGCCGCCTTTGATTTTCATGCCGGCACGATCAAGCGCGCTCCGCTTTGGTGGCAGAGGAACGGGTTGGAGTGGTTATACCGACTCTGCTCCGAACCGAAACGATTGTTTCGGCGATATCTCGTCACGAATACTCTGTTTTTAGTGGGAATCACCCGGCAGCTGATAAACGTTGCCATGTCGCGAAAGTGAACCGCTCACGATCGCTTGCGTCGCTAGCGTTGCTCTCAGCGGATGCGGGTAGGCATAGGGCAAATAGCCGGGCTTCACGCCAAGGAAATAGTCGCGGCCCAGTTGGATCGAACTTGGACATTCGTTGTCTATGCCATTGTCAGCATGAACGCCAATGCTCTGGTATGCATTATTCCAGATATAAAGCGACCTGATTTGATCTTGCCCCGGGTAACTGCCGCAGGTGAAGCCCTCCGCGCTCAGCTCCACAGCGCGACTGATAGTGTCATTGACGACGTTATTGAAAATGACGCCGTCGCCCCCGCGGATGCCAATTGCGGTGCGTTGCAAGCCGTGTGCCAATTTGACCGAATAATGATTGTCGTAGATCTCATAGCTTCTCGATCCTCGTTGAGAGGAAGACAGCCCGTGCGCGTCGGTCATCGCGAAATCCTTGGCCGGCTCAAGGCCGATGACCGTATTGTGCCGAAATACGTAGACAGAACCATTGTTGGAAGCGATATTGTGTCGATTGCCGGAGAAGTAATTGTCTTCCACGAATACGGCGTTTTGCGTACCCAAACTCAGTTCCGGCCATGTCCCTCCTCCATAAACGACTACGCCGTACCCCAAGTTCCCGAGCGCGGCGCTATAATTGTCGATGAAATCATTGTCGAAAATCACACCTCTCTGTGTTTCCGAATCGCCGACGTAGACGGCACCGAATATGAAATTCTTGAAGCCGGAATTCGACACGGCAAAGTCGCGACAGCCGTGCAACAGGCCTAGTCCCTTATCTTGAATTTCACCGTTGCCGTTTCCAATCAGGCTTATGCCGGAAAATCTCACCGCGCCGCCACGCGAACAGTCGAAGGCGATTACATAGCGGGAATTCGCAACCTTGCCAAGGCGCCTTATCGTCGTGACTTCTCGTCCCGCGCCACGTAAATGAACGTTGCCGGGGACGTCCAATTGGCGCTCGTCCCAGTTGCAATTTCCTGCCGGTATGAAAACAGTGTCTCCCGATCGCGCCATGCCGACAGCGGCGAAGACGGCGTCGAAGTCGCAGCTTCGCGCGTTGATGACCGTCTCGCCTTGTTCGACCTGTGCCGCCGGAGCGGAAGGCGTCGAGGCGGGCATTGACGTCGTGTGCGCACCTGCCGAAGCGACACCCTCGGCGCGCACGCCAGTTGCGAGGGAGATCGGCGCCAACAACAAACCGATCGTTAATGAAATATATAGCCAATAGTGGCGACGAATGGTCATATCGTGACGAGCCAGTTGGTTGACAACCTAACTCATCATAGGCGAATCCCAGACACTTTTCTCATGTTTCTCAAAAACGTCGCCGCCAGGTGCTCAATGAGCAGCCGGCGGCTTGCTATTTCAGGCGGTTCTCATAGCACAAAAGTTATTTCCGCCATACTTCGGCACGCCTAATACAGTGCAACACATTGCTTCTTACGCAGAATCTCGGCCCAGCCAAGGAAATAGCCGGAGGGATTCGAGGTCATCGGATAGGAGTTGAAAAGCGTCACTGTCTTGTTGAAAAGGGCACCGGTGGTATCGAAGTCGGTGACATCGATCCAGCTCCAGCCGACTGCAGGCATATAGTAGCTACTTGCCGCACCCGTGCCGTCCACGTAAAACGCGACGTTTTCGGTACCGGAACCGCTGTCAAAGATGGCGTTTTCCGTGCCGACCAGTTGCTTCATGTCCGCCGAGGCGAGTCCCCCCAGGCCAAAGTGTTCGGCCCAATTGATCAATGACAAGTCAAGATCGCCATGGCTGATATCTTCCGGCCCGTTGCCGGCGACCCGCGCGCCGCCGTAACTCCACGCATAGGCGCTCCCATTTGTCGTGACGAAGCTTTTGAAATAAGCCGCGACGGCAGCAGCTTTTGTCAAATACTCGGGATCAGGAGTCAATCCTTTCATTTGATAGATGCGACTGATCAGGAGCAAGGATTTCGCCAGCGTGGCGCTTTGGTTATACATGACCAAGGACGCGCTGCTGCAAAGACTGCTGCCGCTGCCGCAGGAGTCGTAGACCCAGTCTCCGGGCGCTCCTGCATAGGGCGCATTGCTTACCCATTGTGCGTCATAGGCATGCAGCATGGGCTCCAGCTTTGCGATATAGCTTGAGGCTGTCGGCCGGTATGCGGTAAATCTGGAATCCTTCCATACTTCATAGCCAAATGTTGCGATGGCCTGGGCTATCACGCCGGTGTCGAGCATCGATTGACTTTGCCCATAGGAATAGGCCCAGCCCTGACCTTTGGGACCGCCATCAGTATGGTCAAACCAGTAATTGATGGTGGTGACCGCACGATCCAGGTACTTCGTGTCTCCGTAGGTCTCGGCCATCGACACATAGGCACGAACGTCGTAGAAACCTTGCCACGCAAAGGTTTGCCCATCTCCAGACAAGTTTGGTACGGCGGTGCCATATTTTGCTGTCCATTGCGCATCCCAAGCGGCTTGCGTCGCAATGACGGGAACGACATTGCTTGTCGCCTGGTTACAGATTTGTGGCGTACTTGTCGTTGGTGGGGGTTTACGCCTGAAGTACCCGGAATGTCGCAGCAGTGCCTTGTCGGAACTGCCTGGTTGGCCAGGTGCAGCCTGGGCCTGCATATTCGAAGATACTCCGGAAGGTGTCTCGGTTGATTGGCCACCACATGCGGCAAGCGCACCCAATAGCAACCCGATAGACACACCGCGAGTTGGCAAATCTTTCCATTTCAATCGGCGCATTGCGTAACCTCTCTTAGATGTGTTGCGGTGAAATGCTGTTCCAAAGGTTAAATCTATTTTCACTGAATTGCAATATTTATTTCGTATTGTGAAATATCCATGGTTTCTTTGAAACTATTTCTAAGGAGAACCGTTTTCAATATCTCAGCACCTCTCATTGCGACATTCATCCATCTCACGCGAGGGCGCTGGCGGTCACGAATAGCGGGCGCGAGTGCAGGGAGTTCATTTCATTCGGGGACGCATCGCCACGAGCGGCGTGATGCAGGTCGATCACGGGTGCGGATTCGAAACAAGCCGCCGCAGACATGAGAGAGGTGATGTCAGGCCGCACTGCTTCTGAGAAATCTCGTCGCGTTTTGTCCGCAAAAAAGTCGCGACAATCATGAGGACTGGGCCTATTTCGAGTAAAGGAAAAGCACTGTACGAGATAGGAATATTCCTACCTCTTTGACTGGAACTCCTATTGTTTTTTCAGCCCTCGCCGATGTTCCGGAAAATTATTCGATCCCATAATCGTTTTAAAGAACTTCAACTCATTTATTTCAATTGGGGAGGTATTCATGTCACCCATCCTGCATTCGGAAAATGCCGGTCGCTTCAATAAAGGCATGCCTCCCGGAATCAGTCCGGAAATTCCGGTTCGCATAGAAGAGAGAATCGAAGCCAAGAAAGATAGTCGATCCAGGATTTGGTCGAATATCTACGAAGTGTGCGAAATACTGCAGTTGCCGTGCGAAAACCTGGAATCGGAGGCCAAGCCGACGTTTCAACATCTGCAATTCAAGACAGGACATAGAATCCACGCGATCGGACAGGCATTCGATACGCTCTATGTCGTGAATTCCGGCTTTCTGAAAACGGTTCTATTGGATGATTTCGGAAACGAGCAAGTCTTGAGTTTCCCGATGAGGGGAGACATACTCGGCGTCGATTCCATCCATACGAAGTTCTATTCGTCCGAGGCCGTTGCGCTTTCGGATTGCAATCTGATCCTGGTGCCCTTCAATGCGCTCGTCGAATTGGGTCGGAAAAAAATAGAGTACGAAAAAATCATCTACAACGTGCTGAGCCGCGAGCTCTTCCGCAAACAGGCTGTGGTCAGTCTGCTCTGCGCGCAAAAGGCGGACGCGAAAGTGGCGAGGTTCTTGATTTATCTATCTGAGAAATTTCATGAAATGGGATATTCGCGATCGGCATTCAGTTTGCGGATGACAAGGCAGGAGATCGGAAGTTATCTCGGGCTATCTCTCGAGACCGTCAGCCGCGCCATGTCGACCTTGAAGGAGGTCGGCGTGATTGGCGTCAATCAACGATCCATAAGAATCAACGAGAGCGACGTATTCAAACTTGTCCTCAGCCTGCCGACCCCACGTTCGCGCCAGACATCGCCAGGTGCGCAAAGAACGGTCAAGATGGCGAACTTTCGGTAGCGGAAATTCGTGTCTTTGAAAAGCGAGGATGCCACGCCATGATATACGACGCAGGATATCAACCATGTGAGCACGAAGCGATTGAAATGGACTCGGATCAATTTATGAACCAAATCATCAAGCTCTGGGAGGGACTCGCGACGGAATTGACCTCTATTATTGGTCACGGCGGATTCCGGACGCTGTTTGCGAGAAGCGTTACCCTCGCCAATGTCAAATTCCCTTGGCTGGAAGATTTCCGCTTTCCACTTCAAGGCGAGTCGCCGTTTTTCCATTTCAAGGCATGCCTCGCGGGACGCGACATTGCCGAGATGCGGGAGGCGAATGCTTTGATCGTGTCCGCGTTTATCGAAACACTCTCGTCGTTGGTCGGAAAAACATTGACAAACAACATCTTGCGTCCGGCTTGGGAACAACGGCGGCCGCCCAATTCGGACGATGCTGGCCGCCAACCGAAGCGAAATATGGAATCCATCTCAAAATGACCACGGAGCTATCGCCGGCAGTGGCCGACGGTTCCCTGACTGTGCGATCGACATGTCACACCCGTTGATAGTCATCCTCGAAGCGCACGATATCGTCTTCTCCCAAATACCCACCCGATTGTATTTCGATGAGGTGTAGCGCTACCTTTCCCGGATTTTCCAATCGATGTACGGTGCCTATCGGTATATAGGAAGATTCGTTTTCGGCCAACAGTTTGACCGACGTGCCGCAGGTTATGCGAGCAGTTCCGCTGACCACCACCCAATGTTCGGCGCGATGGTGATGCATCTGCAGCGACAGTTTTCCTCCCGGCTTGACGGTAATCCGCTTTACCTGAAAACGCTCCCCAAGATCGACTCTCTCGTAGCTGCCCCAGGGGCGATGAACGGTAGAATGAGCCAAATGCTCGCAGCGTTTCTGCTTTTTGAGCTGGTCAACGATCTGTCGCACCTGCTGGACCTGGTCTTTGTGAATCACCAGAACGGCGTCCTTCGTCTCGACGACGATCAGGTCCTGGACGCCGATCACGGCGACAAAGCGACTTTCCGCCCGGATCATCGAATCAAGAACGCTATCGACATAGACGTCGCCACGGAGGATATTGCCGTCTCGGTCGGGTGTGTGGACTTCACATAGCGCCGACCAGGACCCCACATCGCTCCATTGCATGTCCGCCATGACCACGGCAGCCTTTTTTGTCGATTCCATGACGGCGTAGTCGATTGACTCGTTCGGGCATGTGGAGAATGCCACCTCGTCTATACGGCAAAAATCGAGATCGCGAAAGGCATCCCGATACGCTCGCTCGCATTGCTTGGAAATGTCGGGACGATATCGTGCAAGCTCTTCGAGATAATCGACAGCGTGAAACAGAAAGATTCCACTGTTCCAGCAATAGTCCTCCGATTCAAGATAGGATGCCGCGGTGTCCCGGTTTGGCTTTTCCACGAATTTTCTGACTGCGTAGGTATCAGCCGCGTCCGCTCTGGCCTCGCCCCGGCAGATATAGCCGTATCCGGTTTCAGGCCTCGTCGGTTCGATACCGAAGGTGACCAGGCTGCCGTCGTCCGCCACTGAAATGGCACGCCGAATGGCGGTGTGAAATGCGCCAACGTCGCCGATCACGTGGTCCGCCGGTAAAATCAACATAAGGGCATTTTTGTCGAGCTTTTGTAGTTGAAGCGCGGCGATGGCAATCGCCGGCGCCGTGTTCTTCCCAATTGGCTCCAACAAGATCCCCAGAGGATCGATATCCACCTCGCGCAATTGTTCGGCGACCAGGAAGCGATGTTCGTTGCCGCATACGATCAGCGGGGCGGCGCAATTTTCGACGGCATGCAACCGCATGACCGTGTCTTGAAGCATCGTCAATTCGGAGAATAGGGGGAGGAGTTGTTTGGGAAGCGCTTCGCGCGACAGCGGCCACAGGCGAGTGCCGGAACCTCCGGCCAGGATCACAGGATAGATTTTCATGATCGACTCCTAAAGCAAGCGAAGACGAGCCGGTTCAGAGGCACCGGTGCGCAAAAACGACCCTCTAGGCGCCGTTCGTAACGGCAGGGAAGCAGACATACCGCCAAATCGAAGGTAGGCGAATTGACGCTCAGCATCGCCTGGTATTGATAGTGAAACACGGCGCTGGAAAGCCTTGTTTGACAATGCACAAAAACTATTCACTCTTGTAATCCGGCGGGAACGGCACGGTGGGGAAGCGCGGCACCAGACCGCATATCGACGGAACACTCACACGGATACTTTCTCGAAACCATGTTCGTTGCCGAACGGTGTCGCTGCTATTTCGTGGCTATGGTGACCAGGCATTCAGCGAGTTGCAATATCGTTGTATGCGTTTCGCAATTTGATTCAGATGTACTAATCAATCAAGGAACCATCATGCAAACACACACCGAAGCAAGCGGCCTTCACAAACAAGCCGCAAATGATCATCAGGAAGCGGCAAAGAACCACCTCAAGGCAGCGGAATCCCACGACAAGAACAAAGCGGGTGACGCCAAGGAGAGCGCACTCAGCGCAATGCACTCCTCCACTGCGGCACACAAGAGCTCGGAAACGGCTTGCAGTACCTCCGCGAAGTAAATCCGCCGCTGGCAATACCTCGTATGGGTTGATGCCGATTTGAATGGGAAATTACATTTAAAAATGGATACCGGCCGAAGCTTGCGTATCGCTTTGGGACAGGCCAGCTTATCGCTGGCCTGTCCATTTGGCACTGAAGGTAGAAGAATCGAATCTGCGCGATTCCGTTCAAGCACAACCTGAAAGAGGACACGCTTGCCTCAGTTATGGACAAATCAAGGCTGGACATTGGATGGCACTTCGGTCATGGGAATTCTGGTGATTGCCGGATCCAGCTGCAATATTTTCGACGCCTCCAAATCGCTGACGCCTGGAAGGCCATCCATCACAACGACGTCCGGAAGCTCGTCCCGGTCCATTGGGCGCACTGAAAACCGGAATGCGCTGGCAGCAATGTCGCATCGCTGCTGCACGCGAGCAATCGCTAGACGAGCAGCAAATCTCTTGGGAATTCTCGACGTGGAAACATGTAGGCGCGACAGGCGGAAGCCGAGCTACTGCAATGATGTTACTGAGTCTGGAAGCAACTCACAGCGCCGTCCCCATGCTCCGTCCGCGAATCAGCTTCAGATGGCGCGAAGGCCTCTGAATGCGTATCGAGCCCGGAGACTAGTGCGTTATACGTTAGCATCAGACTGATATTTCACGGAATGCAGATGCGTTGCGAAGCGCAACAAAAAAATGGGCGCCTGATCCAGGATCCAATGCTCATCATGAATTAATGATTTCAGGCGTCCAAAAAAATGCCTCGACTAGATCTTTTTGAAATTTTTGATGGACTGTTTGGCGTCGCCGACGCCTTCCTGTACTTTGCCCGCAACCTGCTTCGTCAATCCCTTGACCTGTTGGTCCTTGTTGCCGACAACCTTGCCGACTTGCTGCTGAATTTTTCCTTCAACGTTCTTTACCGCGCCCTTCATTTGATCCTTGTTCATTGCCATTGCTCCTGTGTAAGCGCCGTCGCCAGCGCGATAAAAATTGCGGTCATATCTTGCCGAGTAAAAACAAGATCAATATGATCACCAGTATCAGCCCGACGCCACCGCTTGGGCCGTAGCCCCAACCACGGCTATGCGGCCATGCCGGAAAAACACCGGCCAGCGCTAATACCAGGATAATGAGAAGAATCACTCCTATGCCCATGCTGTTCTCCTTTCGTTGAATTGATTCGAGACATTTCGAGGCCATGCTTCATAGCCCTGACTAAAAAAACTAAAGGCGCTGCTTGTTGCGATATCAAACACCCATCGTCACGTTAGGCTTCATTTGCGCATCAATCTGTTCGGCAACGAACGGAGCAGACGGCGGATCCCGCATGGACTTAACCGACATGAGTGCTTCGGACGACTTTGGTGTTGGTTCTGACGGCAAGGCCAAAGTCAGAATAACCAAGACCTCAAGTTTTCTGGTGATGGGGGACAACAAACATGAACTGCTGGACATCGGAAATGGAACGCGTGGCAAGAGTCTCGCTTCCTCGAAAGTCGACGAGACACATAATCACTGCCAGATGCGCCGTTTGAAATTGCGCGTATGGACGTATTTCACGTCGTATCAATTTACTGTCGTGGATTCCCGAACCTCAGCTTGTGTAATGCACACTGATAAACTGGAGGCGGGGACTGGAGTCGAACCAATGTAGACAGCTTTGCAGGCCGTTGCGCATCCACTTCGCTACCCCGCCGGTGAACATCGCGTTCCGATTGGCCCCTCTCTTTCCGGAAAAGAAATTCATGTAATTCTGTGGGTATTGCGCAACTCAGATTCGAACAATATATGTCACGAGGTTCCGCTTATTGTCTGTGCCAAATATCGGGGTTTGGCGCCGACGATATATAGTCGATTGCGATTCGCAACCACATTGAAGCATTGCGCGAAAATCAAGCCTTTGATAAGTGGCAAAGGATTGTCGAAAATCAAGCGCCCTAGCTCTGGTGGTGGCAATCACCGGTGTTACAAACCCGATACCGCCTCTAGCGAAAAGGCTTGCTGCGCATCGCCGCGAATAGCCCTGGTTTCGCCGCAGACCTAAATTGTGAACCCATGGCGCGACGGCCGATGCGGTGAAAATTCGAGAGGACGGGATGATTCGGAGGGCAGCTTCACCAATTGGATAGCCAGTCCGTCTCGTCGCACGGATGAGACGGTGGATTCGCGACGGCGGAGCGGGCAGTGCTGCTGCAAATTCTTGTTACGCGATCTTCAAACGGACACATATCAGTAACTTTACGATGTCGGGCGCGAAGGTGAATGCAATTGCGGAAAGCAGCGTGCCGATCATCAGGATTGCCGGCAACGGTGCCATGGCGAAGCCACCGGCGGGCAAAACCGCGGCGATGAGAATATCCGTGATGGAAGATGCCGCCAGCCGCGTACTGGGCCTGGAATCCCAAAGGTGTTTGCGTTCGCGAATGTATCGTCTGAATGTCCGCTCGCACCTGCGCCGCGCACCCCACCACCGTGCGACTGAGCGGTAGCCGGCAATGCCATTGTAGTACTGAGCCAAACCACGCCCACAAGAAAGCGGCACGTTGTTATGCTGATTTTCATGAGCCTCATCCAAAATGAAGTGTTCAACTAGGTATCTGGAAGTCAGGCTGGGCGGCTTCTCAGATCATTGGGAGCCGATAGCGATATCCGGGCAAGTCGCCTCCGAGTTCGTGGCCCGAAACCCTGTGGTACATCTCGTGCCAGAAAAGATCGAATGTGATTTTCTGACTCGTATCCAGCACGCCGTAAAAAATGCTTGTCCGCATCTGGGCAGTCTCCAGTTGATTCAAATTTTCCTGCATCCAGGCGGTTTCACTGCGCAAGCGTTCAATGTCGCGCGTCATACGTTCAGGCGTGCTGCTGCCGACCGGGGTTTTCTCCGCCGGCGACTCGTCACGACGGTTGCCTTTGTGCTCTAGTTGCTGTTGGCCGTCTTTTATAACGCCGGCGGACCAGATGTCCCATGCCGCCAATTGCCCCGGATTCAGATTCAATTTCTCTTTGAGTTCGTCGAGCGTCTGCCGGGTATGCAAGATCCAATCGAATTGTTGTTCATGCTCCTGCGTCGCGGTCAATTTCTGGGGCGGCGCATCGTTGGCAAAGACCGGCGCCGTACCCCGTATCAACGCGGCCGCCGCAAAGACCAGAACAGAACCGGCGAGCGTCGCTTGTCTCCATTTTCCGCGTCCGAGATCCGAAGGATCTTTTGTAGTATCCGCTTGAATGAACGCAGGATAGAGCGAGAAATCGAATTTCATGGCCGCCTCCGCTTTCATGTAATTGGGACAAACATGTTCCCAATTCGAATTCGAATCTGTGCGGCATCACACAGAGGGTGTCGTCATATTGAGCCGGAACGCGAGAGGTCGGCCGCGGGCGGCCTTGCCGTCTGGAATCGATTTTCATCGATGCTCGGTTATGTCGGTTAGCGAACCGACGGCACTGCATATTTTGCGCAACACTGAGCACATCCTGGTACAGAGAAACTTGGCTTTCATGGAAGACAAGGCGCATACCGGCATATCAATTCGGTCACCGGCCAATCGGCGGTTGACGTTAAAAGAAAGCGGTGCAATCTATGTTACGCAGCATGAACGATCTGGAAGACTATGCCATCCATGCAAGCGATGGCAATATCGGCCACTTGAAGGACTTCACGTTCGACGACAATGCCTGGGTGATTCGCTACCTCGTCGTTGATGCCGGGGCCTGGCTTTCCAGCCGGATGGTATTGATTTCGCCGATCGGACTCGGCGCTCCCAACTGGGGAGAGAAAACTATTCCTGTTTCGATCACAAAGGAGCAAGTCAGGAACAGCCCCGCATATGACGTACAGAAACCCGTCACAAAGCGTAACGAGGTGGAATACCTGGGTTACTACAACTACCCTTACTATTGGGGCGGCCCCAGTCTTTGGGGTAACGATATCTATCCGGGCAGATTCACCACCGGCTCAGGCGGTTTCAACGCGCCTCCGTTCGTACTGCGCCCACCGCCGCCGCAACCGGAGGATACCGAAGCGGATCCGCATACGGTACATGCACTTCGTAGCGGCAAGGGATTGATCGGCACCCGCGTTGTGGGTAGCGATGGCGACATCGGCTTGATCAAAGACTTGTTGATTGACGAGCAGAGTTGGGCAATACGCTACCTTGTCGTTAAAACCAGCGGCTGGTCGCAATTCCATCAAGTGCTGATAGCTCCGAAATGGATCAAGACGATTAGCTGGACAGATACCGTCATTTCAATCGACATGTCTCGACACGACGTAAAAGGCGCCCCGCACTTCGATTCGAGTGTAACAATCGATCGCCAATTCGAGGCCGGGCTTCATGAACACTATGGACAGCCGGGCTATTGGATCGTCGAAGTGGGGCGGGCGGAAGAGGTTCATCCCGATTAGTGCAGGGCACCCAAGCCGTCCGGCCGCTCGCTAGCCGGCCGGACGAATCCGAATTTCAGTGATCCTCCTGGTCTGGCAGGAACTGCGCTACGCAGCTTCCTTACCGCGCAGGATCCGATTCGGCACGCCGGCGCCGGTTTTCGAACAGCGTGCAGGCCACGCGCAAGGCGCATCGGTTCTCATACCATGAAAGCACGGCACCAGTGAAATACAAGGACTATTATCAGACACTAGGCCTGGAGCGGACGGCCTCCGCCCAGGACATAAAAAGGGCTTATCGCAAGCTCGCGCACCAGTTTCATCCGGATGTCTCAAAAGATCCAAAAGGCGAAGAAAAATTCAAGGAAATCGCTGAAGCCTATGCCACCTTGAAAAACGCGGACAAGCGGCAAGAATACGACGATCTCGGCCAACGCCCGTCCGGTCAGACGTTTACCCCACCGCCCGAATGGCACCAACAACACGGCGGTGAGGATGCGAGCTTCGAGGATGTGGACATTTCCGATTTCCTGAATGCTTTCAGATCGAGCAGCGATACAGGAAGTGGAAACCGTAACGCGAGCCGTTCCTTGCAGGGGGACGACTATTCTGTGAATGTTACCGTGCCGCTGGAAAGCATCTACAGCGGTGGCGAAATTGACGTCTCCGTTGAAATACCGGAATATGACTTGGGACATCATTTGCCGCACCGCGTGCCTCGCACCTTCCGCATCACCATTCCCAAAGGGGCCACGGAAGGACAACGGCTGCGGCTTGCCGGCAAAGGCGGTCCGGGACGCAACGGCGGCCGACCGGGCGACCTTTACATTGTTTTGACAATCGCACCCCATCCACGATATCGGCTAAGCGGGCGCGATCTATTCTTCGATCTCTCCCTTGCACCTTGGGAAGCGGCATTGGGCGCCACCATTGAGATTTCCACCTTGGGCGGCAAAGTTCAGCTCAAGGTGAAGCCGGGAACTTCTTCCGGGGAGCGGTTGCGTTTGCTCAAGCGCGGCTTGTCTTCGCCGCACGAAGATGCCGGGAATTTATACGCCGTCACGCGGATCGTCATACCGGGAAAAATCAGTGAGCTCGAACGGAAGTTGTACGAGCAGCTTGAAGCCGCGTCGGACTCCAATGCGCGCGAACAGGACGAGAAGGAGAAAAAATGAGCACGCATGACTCTGAATGGGAGTCGCTCGACGACAATGATGCCTGCACGGCCGAACACCTTATCGAAGTGTCCGGTCTGTCGAATGAGGAATTCAACGAACTCGTTGAAATCGGCGTCATCGCTCCTATCGAAAGCGCGGCCGGGATTCGATGCTATCAACTAAGCTATATCGTCACGGCAATAGTCGCACGCCGGCTGCGCGACGATTTCGAGCTGGATCTCCATGGCGTGGCCCTCGCGATGACTCTGATGCAACGCATCGATCTACTGAAGCAGGAGCTGGTTGCGACAAGAGCGCGGCTACCTTCTCTTCGATCCACGTGCAGCTGACGTTGTCGACACGCACCAATCCCACGCGATGAAACCGCCGTCCTGGCGCATTGACGGAATGAAATTTCCGTCTGTTTATTCCTGCCCGAGCTAAGGGAAGAAATGTCCTCTTATGTTAGCTATCGAACAGAGTAGAGGGGAACGGCCGCGCAACCTGGGCACATCAACCAGGCACAGGAAGAAGCGATTGAGAACCGATATGCAAATACAGCAGGATGTGATTGAGGGGCTGAGGTGGGATCAATCGTTGAGCTCTTCGGAAATAGGTGTGGAGGTAGGCGGCGGCGTGACCTTGGCTGGGCATATCGCCAGTCATAGCGAAAAATGGAATGCGGAGACTGCCGTCCAGCGTGTATCGGGTGTCAAGGCGCTTGCCGAGATCGACGTGATCCTGTCCGGTTCCAGTCAACGCCTCGACGCCGACATCGCGCGCTTTGCCAAAGACGCAGGAGCGGTCATCACCGCCTTGCATGTCGTGCCCAGGTATTCCCGTGCCTACGAAGGGGAAGGATTGCAAGAGTTCCGGCGCGAATGCGTTTCGGCAGCGGAGGAATTCCTGGAAGAAATCAATGCCGAAGCACGCAACGCCGGTGTGCCCTGCAATCCGCTTCACGTTACCAGCGACTATCCTTACGACGCGATTCTCCGCGCCGCAGAGGAGCAGCACTGCGACTTGATCGCCATGGCCTCGCACGGACAAAAGGGTGTCAAAGGGATGCTGCTCGGCAGCGAAACGCAAAAGGTCTCGACTCACGCCAAGCTGCCGGTACTGGTATTTCGCTGATCCCATTCCGATGAGTTTCGACCATCGAACCAATTAAATCACTATCTTAGGAAGATTATCCATGAAAGCTCTCGTCTATCAGGGACCGGGTAAAAAAGCGTTGGAAGAACGGCCCAAGCCCAATATCGCCGATCCCACCGATGCCATCGTCCGCATCACCAAGACCACCATTTGCGGTACGGATTTGCATATCCTCAAAGGCGACGTCGCAACCTGCACACCGGGCCGTATTCTCGGGCATGAGGGAGTCGGGGTCATCGATCAGGTAGGTTCGTCCGTCACCGCTTTCAAGGCCGGCGATCGCGTTCTTATTTCGTGCATCAGTGCGTGCGGCAAGTGCGACTATTGCCGCAAACAGATGTATTCGCATTGTACGACGGGCGGCTGGATTCTCGGCAACAAGATAGACGGCACCCAGGCCGAGTTCGCGCGCATCCCTTACGCCGACACCAGCCTGTATCCGATTCCGGATGGCGCCGATGAAGAGGCATTGGTCATGTTGAGCGATATCCTGCCAACCGGGTTCGAGTGTGGCGTCCTCAACGGCAAAGTGCAGCCGGGCAATTCGGTGGCCATCGTCGGGGCCGGACCCATCGGGCTCGCCGCCTTGCTCACGGCACAGTTTTATTCGCCTGCCAGCATTGTGATGATCGACCTCGACGAAAACCGGCTTGCGGTAGCAAAGAAATTCGGCGCCACTGCCACGGTCAACAGCAACAATGGCGATGCCGTCGCCAAGATCATGCAAATGACTGGCGGGCGCGGCGTGGACACGGTAATCGAGGCGGTCGGCATCCCGGCCACGTTTGAACTATGCCAGAAAATCATCGCTCCCGGCGGCACCATTGCCAACATCGGCGTACACGGCGTCAAAGTGGATCTTCATCTGGAACTGCTATGGGACCGCAACCTGACCATCACGACCCGCTTGGTCGATACGGTGAGCACGCCGATGCTGCTCAACGTCCTGCAGTCCAAGAAGCTCGATGCATCCAAGCTCATTACGCATCGCTTCAAGCTTGACAGTGTCCTGGAAGCCTATGAAGCATTCGGTCACGCGGCTGAAACCCGCACCTTGAAAATCATTATCGAGGTCTAGGATATTTTCATTGCACGTGCCTCTCGCAAGCACCTGCATTCCGGCCGGAGGCGAACTCTTCTCGTTTCGGTTTCCGGCCCCACCAAGACATCATCGAAGTCGATCGTAAGGCCATCGGCTTTTCAATTCGATCTGTTGCGCCACGCAATACTGCGCAGCGCACAACCTTCAGGTTCATCAGAAAGAAAAAATCATCATGACATATCAAAGCATCAATCCGAACGACGGCAAGACGCTCGAAACGTTCGAACATCTCAGCAAAGCCCAGCTTGAAAAAGCACTGGCAACCGCCGATTCGTGCTTCCATGCCTGGAAGAATACAAGCTATAAAGAGCGCGCCGCGATCGTCGCCAAAGCATCGGAACTCTTGCATGCGCACATCGACGACTTCGCCAGGTTGGCGACGCTGGAGATGGGTAAGCGGATCGACGAAGCGCGCGGTGAAGTGCAGTTCAGCGCCGACATCCTTGCTTACTATGCGAAGAACGCGGAGCGCTTCCTGGCGCCGGTAAAGCTGAATCCGAAGATCGGCGAAGCGCATATGGAAAGCGGCCCGTTTGGCGTGCTCTTCTGTGTCGAACCGTGGAACTTCCCGTATTACCAACTCGCACGGGTTGCCGGTCCGCAGTTGATGGCGGGGAATGTGATCGTCGTGAAGCATGCCGGTTGCGTTCCGCAATGCGCTATCGCGTTCGAGAAACTCTGGATCGAAGCGGGTGCGCCGGTTGGCACCTACACCAACCTTCTCATATCCCACAGTCAGTCGGAGTCGGTAATCGACGATCCGCGCATCAAGGGCGTCGCCCTGACCGGCAGCGTAGCTGCCGGCAAAACCGTTGCGGCGCGGGCTGGCGCGAGCCTCAAGAAGACATCCATGGAATTGGGTGGCAGCGATGCATTTATCGTGTTGGAGGACGCCGACCTGAAGAAAACCGTACCTTGGGCAGTATGGGGCCGGATGTACAACGGCGGTCAAACCTGTTGTGCCGCGAAGCGCTTTATCGTGCTCGACTCGATCGCCGATGAGTTTCTCGCCGAATTCAAGTCGGCCTTGTCTGCGCTGAAGCCGGGCGACCCGATGGATCCGACGACCACCCACGGCCCCTTGTCCACCGAAGCCGCGTTGCTGCAACTGATCAAGCAGGTGGATGCGGCCGTCAAACATGGCGCAAAGCTGTTAATGGGGGGCAAGCGCATCGAGCGCCCCGGTTCATTCATGGAAATCACGATCCTGACGGATATCAAACCCGATAACCCTGCCTACCGCGACGAATTCTTCGGCCCTGTCGTCTCGTTCTACCGCGTCAAGGATGAGGCGGAAGCGATAGCGCTGGCCAACGATTCCGATTTCGGCCTCGGCGGCTCGGTTTTCACGAAGGATGTAGAACGCGGCAAGCGTGTCGCGAGCCAGGTCGACACCGGCATGATGTTCGTCAACAACATTGATTGGTCCGATGCCGAACTTCCATTCGGCGGGATCAAGTATTCCGGATACGGCCGCGAACTCGGCAACATGGGGATTCAGGAGTTTGTAAACAAGAAGCTTGTCCGCACCGCGAATCTCGACGCACCGGCCTGATTCTCACGCAAACCCACGCGTGTTACAGAGTAATTCTGCAAAAATATTGGTTTATGGAACCGCGCTTCCGTCGCTCCAAGCGGTTCGATCCAAGCTCTCTTGGCCCGTCCATTGTTCGCTATCGCACGGACGCTTGCATGGATTGTTCTTACTGTCGTCATATATGACACATTCCATGCAAGTAGCCGTGCTGGAGAAGTTCGGCACACCCTTGGCCCTTCGGGAATGGGAGATTCCTTCGCCCGGCCCCGGTCAAATTCTGATCAAGACCGAGGCGTGTGGGGTTTGCCATACCGATTTGCATGCCGTGCGCGGGGATTGGCCGCTGAGGCCCACTCCCCCGTTCATACCGGGGCACGAAGCCATAGGGCGCGTCGTTGAAGTGGGAAATGGCGTCGATAGTGTCAAGGAAGGTGACAGGGTAGGCGTGCCGTGGCTGTATTCCGCCTGCGGGCATTGCGAGCATTGCTTGGCGGCTTGGGAAACGGTGTGCGCTCAAGCGCAGTTCAGCGGCTATACCAGAAACGGCGGCTTTGCCGACTACATCCTTGCCGACCCCGATTACGTCGCCCGCATACCAGACGGACTTTCTCCCATTGAAGCTGCACCCATCATCTGTGCCGGACTGACCACCTACAAAGGCATAAAGGAAACCTGTGCAAAACCCGGTGAATGGATTGCCATTTCTGGCATCGGCGGACTCGGACAAATGGCGATCCAATATGCGAAGGCGATGGGGCTGCTCGTATGTGCAGTCGATGTCGATGACGATAAGCTGGCACATGCCACCCGGCTCGGCGCGGACTTGGTATTCAATGCGACGGGCGATGCGGTCCATGCGCTACGAAGGGAAACCGACGGTGGGGCGCACGGCGTACTCATCGTCGCTCCCTCCCTTGGCGCTTTCAGGCAAGGGATCGGCATGACGCGAAAGCGTGGCACCTGTGTCCTGATCGGATTGCCACCAGGAGAATTTCCGGTTCCGTTATTCGATGTCGTCACCGCTTGCATCACGATTCGCGGGTCGTTTGTCGGCACGCGACGCGACATGCGTGAAGCGTTGGCCTTTGCCGCAGATGGCAAGGTCAAAGCAGAAATCGAGTTGCAGGCACTTCCGGCAATCAACCAAGTCATGGATCGGCTCAAACGGGGAGATGTTGCGTCTCGGGTAGTGCTCGAATTTGCATGAACCTTACCATCTGCAAATCCAATTAACTTGTACATTCACATTTGCTTAGTTCGACGCAGGCAACATTGCTGAACTTTTCCGTCCGGGGACGCGCCGAAGGACTTCTGCCAATGGCCACGTCTGTTGGGACCAGCACGAAGCTGCTGTCGCAAGTCAAATTGTTTTGCACCATCTCTTCCTCTGCCGTGGGTGCGCTAACGCACCGATGCACATTGCAAATCAACCTATAAATATGAGATGTGGCATCAGATAGTGATCGTCATGCCGTCGCCCGGGCATAGCGCAGTCGTATTTGTCCACGTTGACCAAATGGTCTGGCGCGCTCCCTTCCAGAGTTCACGAATTGATTACATTTAACGAAAGTAAGTCATGCATCAAGACAAAAAGCCAGGCGGCAAAGGAATCGACACCAATGCCATTCGCGATGCCGCGAAAAATTTTCAAGATGGCGCGGTAACGATCGGTTATCAAGCCGATCGCAAGGAAGTGATCGCCATGCTCAATGATGCGTTGGCAACGGAGCTGGTATGCGTATTGCGCTACAAACGCCACTACTATACCGTGACCGGACTGCAAAACGGGCCTGTGAAAGCCGAATTCCTGCAGCATGCCCTGGAAGAACAAGGCCACGCCGATTTGCTGGCGGAACGCATCGTGCAGCTAAACGGCAAGCCGGATTTCAACCCCGCCGGTTTGAACAATCGCAGCCACGCGGAATATGACGATTCCTGTGATATCCAGGACATGATCAAAGCAAACCTGATTGCCGAACGCGTTGCGATTGAATGCTACCGCCAGATGCTCAAGGATATTGGCGAAACCGACCCGACGACCAGGCATATGCTGGTAGGCATCATGGCGAAAGAGGAAGAACACGCGGACGACATGCGGGACCTGCTCACCTGACGCACATGCCATACCCGAACACCGAATCACACAATCGGCAATTCATTTTTTGAGGAAATTATCATGCTGGAAGCGAACTTCAGAGCAGTCACCAATGATGTCAATATTCTGTTGAAAGATGCGCAGACCCTGTTTCGGTCAGCGGCCGCCATGACCGGCGACAAGGCTGACGAGATGCGCAAGCGCGCCATGTCCCTCGTCGATACGGCGACGACACATAGCCAGGAACTGCAAAATTTCGCCATCGCCAGCGGCAAAGAAGCAGCGCTGTCGGCAAACACTTACGTGAAGGAAAATCCATGGCGAGCAGTTGCGACTGCAGTAGGGTTTGGGTTGGTTGCGGGGTTCATTCTTGGCAGTAGATAGCCCCGTAACCGCGGAACGCACAACGTATTGGGAAAGCGGTACGTGTTCGTGCTGCGTACGTGGTCGAACCGACCACCTAGCAGGTCTTCGTCATGCCGGACTTTCACATTTCGCGCTGAGGCCGCCATGGCCGATCGGGCATGGAGCGACGCCATTCGCAATTATTACGGACGGTCACGCAATTGATTGGTCGCCCAATCGGTAGAGCAGAATGTAAAACGTTACGGGAAATAAAATGGATATCATGATCAGCCTCGTTGTATACCTCGTCGTATTCGGGCTCATATGGTGGTTGGTCAGCTTGCTGCCGCTTCCAGCGCCGGTGGCGCAGATCGTTCAGGTGTTGTTCATCCTGATGTTGATTGTCATCATCCTTTCTGCGGTCGGCATCCTTCCGGGCGGCTATCTGCCACGCATTCACATCTGAGAAGGTATGCTGTTTGAATTGTGTTCGCGGCGAGTTTGTGCATCGGCCTCGCAATGCGACCCAACGAACGGACCGGCGCGAAACCCGGTCGTAAGCTAATCAATAATCACGGTGCGTTGAATAAAGAATTTACGATAGAGCATGCGGGTCGCGTCAGGGCGTGACCTTTGTAGAGCAATGGCCTGATCTGCCGGCGCTGATCGCCGTTGTCAGAAGCTGATCGAATCTGGATAACGATCCGCAATATCGCAGTTTGTTCTCATTTGTCAAATAAAGGAATTCATCATGAAGCTTTCAACATTGAGTGTCCCGTTATTGTTCGCGCTCGTACTGGCCGGCTGCATTACCGCCCCCGCAGGTCCTGCTGGACCGCAAGGCGCGACTGGAGATACCGGTGCGACCGGCAACCAGGGTAATACCGGCAACACCGGCAACACTGGAAATACCGGGCGAGCAGGCAATACCGGCGCGACCGGCGGCACAGGCGCAACCGGTGATACGGGTGCGACAGGTTACACTGGCGCTACCGGAGGTACCGGTGCAACCGGCAATACCGGCGCGACAGGAAATACCGGCGCAACAGGCAACACCGGCAATACAGGCAATACCGGTGCCAAAGGCAGTACGGGCGCCAAGGGATCTACCCCGAGCACCGTCGTAATCGTTCCCGCGCAGTAAGCACTGGCGAACATCCCCGTAGCAATGCACCAGGCCGTTTCTTGATTTCGATTCGGATCGAAACTCGGCTTAGTGCGCGTCCTGCTCGGCGGGAGTCGCTTCAAGGCACGGTGGCCCGCAACCGTCCGCCGGAAAAACCGGCGCGCTGCAAACCTTGGGTAAGGTAAGGGTTCTTGCACATCAAGCGCCATATCAATTCGCTGCGATAGTTTTCGATCATTAACAGGACCGGCCCTTCGTTGATGGCAAAATGCCAGGGCGATATCCAGCCATAGGCTGTGTGCGATTCGCACGGATAGGTGGGATTGAAAGTCGATTTGAAGCCATAGGGATTGCCTGCCTTCAAGCCGATCTGGTGGATAAAGTAATCGATCGTCGGCAGGACGATCTCCGGCGCGAACGGCAACGATGCGACCGCCACCCAGGGTGCGATGGTGCCGTCATCCGGGCCATGCGGAACGCCGCGTGCAACATAGTCGAAGAATTCACGCTTGACGCCATTGATCTGGCGCATGGCCGGCCCGGGACCATCGCTGGCAGTGAGACCCCAGCATACTGCGTTGTAGCCGGAAAATCCGTGCGGATTATCGATTGCGTAGCTTTGTTGTATCAGCGTCGCGCGTCGGCTGTTTTCGAAATAGTCGATTCCTTTTTTTCGCATGAAAGCATCTTGCAAGCCGCGAAAATCAACCCAGATATGGGAGAGCTGATGCGCGAACATCGGGCCGGCGTAGAGATAATCGTAGCCATAACTGTGTTCCCATTGATAAGCCGAGGTCCAGTTCACGTAGCTACTTTGCGGCAAAGGAAAGGTCGGCGAACCGAGTCCAATCACATATAGCAGAAGGGCTTCGTCGTAACCCTCCCAGCGATAAGGCAGGAAGCCGCGTTCCGGCGTCCAGCCCATGGAGACTGCCGAGCCATCCTCCTGCATCCATAGCCAGTCGGCGCGCTGGTAAAGCGCATCGGCAAGGTAGCGAATTTCCCGCTCTTCATCGGTCGCTTCAGTGAAGTATTCGCCTGCAACGAGAGCTCCAGCCAGGAAGAAGGCGCTGTCGATGGTCGATAACTCGCAATTCCAGGCGCGGCGCCCGGTTTTCATGTCGAGGAAGTGAAAATAAAATCCGTGGTAACCGGTGGCATCGGGCTCAGGGCCTTGCGGGCTATTCCAGAAAAAACGCAAGGTGGTGAGTACACGTTCGATCGCCGCCGCACGCTTGATGAAGCCGCGTTCGATGGCGACCGGATAGGCGGTCAGTGCCATACCGACTCCGGCAACGCTGGCGGGCCAGTCGGGCGCGGTCTTGTCCCGCACCAGCCCGTTTTCAGGATTGGTCTCGTGTATGAAATATCTGAACGATTCACGCTGCAGGATTTCCAGTTCGACTTCAGCCGTGATGTTCATGCGTACTTGCTGGGACGTTATTGCGGATGCAAGTGATTGTCGCCGCTTGGCGCCAGAGCGGCATCGACCATGGCTTGCGCTTCTTCGACGATGTGTTGCAAGTGCTCTTTGCTGCGGAAACTCTCGGCATATATCTTGTAGATATCTTCGGTGCCTGACGGACGCGCGGCGAACCATCCGCTTGGGGCCACGACTTTTATTCCTTCGATCGCGGCGCCGTTGCCCGGCGCTTTGGTGAGAATGCTACGAATTTTCTCACCAGCCAATTCTTCGCCTTTCAACTGCTGCGTCGTGAGTTCCGCCAGCTTCCTTTTCTGCTCCGGCGTCGCGCGCGCTTCGACCCGGTCGGCCACGGGCTCGCCGAGTTCCTCGATGAGGGACCGATACAACTGCCCCGGATCGCGGCCCGTGCTTGCGGTCATTTCCGCCGCCAGCAAGGCTGATACCAGTCCATCCTTGTCGGTCGTCCAGACCGAACCGTCGCGACGCAGGAACGACGCGCCCCCGCTTTCCTCGCCGCCGAATCCCAATGAACCGTCGCCCAAGCCCGCGGCAAACCATTTAAAACCGACCGGTACTTCATAGAGCTTCCTTTCCAACCGTGTGCAGACCCGGTCGATCAACTGGCTGCTGACCACCGTCTTGCCAACACCAGCCCGCACCGGCCAGGCGGGGCGGTGGCGAAACAGGTAGTCGATGGCGACCGCGAGATAGTGATTGGCGGGCAACAGCCCGGCGCTTTTCGCGACGATGCCGTGCCGGTCATGATCGGTATCGCAGGCAAAGGCAATGTCGTATTCATCCTTCAAACCGATCAGGCGCTGCATGGCATAGGGTGACGAGGGGTCCATGCGTATGCGGCCGTCCCAATCGACGGTCATGAAGCGGAAGGTCGGATCGACTTCGTCGCTGACAACGGTCAGGTCGAGGCGATAGCGCTCGCCTATCCTTTGCCAATAGTGCACGCCGGCACCGCCCAGAGGATCGACGCCGATACGAGTGCCCGCAGCGCGGATCGCTTCCATGTCGATGATCTTGTCGAGCGCGTTGACGTAGGCATTCAAATAGTCGTAGCGATGGGTCGTGGCCGCTTGCAAGGCCATGTCGAACGGCAGGCGTTTGATGCCTGTCAGATCATTTTGCAGGAACGCGTTTGCACTGGCCTCGATCCACGCGGTGACGCCGGTATCGGCCGGCCCGCCATTGGGCGGATTGTATTTGAATCCGCCATTATCCGGCGGATTGTGCGACGGCGTAATCACGATGCCGTCGGCGAAGCCGCTTCTGCGGCCATGATTGTGCATCAATATCGCAAGCGATACTGCCGGTGTCGGCGTGTATTCGTCGTTCTCGGCCAACACGACGTCGACACCGTTGGCTGCCAACACCTCAAGGGCACTGGCGCTGGCCGGCACCGACAAGGCATGGGTGTCGATGCCGAGAAACAGCGGGCCATTGATGCCTTCCCTGGCGCGGTAGTCACAGATGGCTTGGCTGATCGCCAGGACGTGGGCTTCGTTGAAACTGCAATCGAAGGCCGTACCGCGATGCCCCGAGGTACCGAAGGATACGCGCTGGCTCGGCTGCGCCGGATCGGGCTGCTTGTTGTAATACGCCGTGATCAGCTTGGGAACGTTCACTAACAGTTCGCAAGGCGCCGGCTTGCCGGCCAGCGGACTGATCTTCATTGGGCAATTCCCGCGATTTCCTTTGCATCGTGCTTGGTGTCGGCGAGACCGGGGCCTGCCCGCTCAAACGTGTCAACCCAATGGCGATAACGCTGCGCGATTCGGCATACCGCCTCCTGGCGGTCGATCCTCTTGGCCTCGAAATCGGCCACGGCATCCAAGAAAGTAGTGCGCCCCACGGCGAATCCGATGAAACCCGGCACCGAGGCGGCAATCGCCAGCCAGTGGCCGACCTTGTTCTCATCGGCGCCGCGCCCAAGCACGATGCAGCCGACATCCTTGCGGCCATCGCGTCGCGCCACACTGACCACTTGCTCGCAATCCTCGCGCGTCTCCAATCCTTCGATTTTCCAGACGTCGGGCTCAATGCCTGCATCCTGTAGCGTACGGATGGTTTCGCTCACCAGGGCCGGACGCAAATCCCCGTCATAGGCGGTCTTGTCCCCCTTCAGCCCGAGCATCTGCGCTTCCGTAGCGGGAACCAGAAGTTCGAACATAAAGCGCTGCCGGTTCGCACTGCAGTAGTCGGATACCCGCTTGAGGCGGCCGGTCTGACGCAAATTTAGCGCAGAATCGCCCTCGGGGTTGTAGCGCACCAGCACTTTGGCAAAAGACGGCCTGAAGTGATGTATATGCGCTGCAAATGCCTCTCCATATTCGAACTCAAACTCTTCGACGCCGCTTTTTTCAACGGAAACGGCGCTGATATAGCCACGCAAGGTCGCGTCGCGCAAAATGTCGGTGCCGAATTCCTCGTCGACCAGTATTCCGGCGTGCGCGGTCGATGCGTTGTTCTTTTGTGCCTGGCGGAAGCCGTCGTAGATCAATCGCTTGCTGGCAGCCACCGCTTCATGCTGAGCCGCGCTCAAGGGCAGAGGGAAATGGAACATGTCGCTGACATAGGATGCCCGGTGATCGAAGGGCAATAGATAAAGCGGGGACGTCCATCCGGTATTCATGATGATGCGGCCTCCGCCGTGGCAGGTTCCGCAACCTGCGCACTCTTTGCGGCGATGACCACCATCAGATCGTTCCAGGATTTCTCGAACGACTTCAAGCCCTCCTTTTGCAGCTCGTCGGCCAGCGCTGCCAAATCAATGTCGTTCATGGCAAAGTCAGCGAGCAGATGCTCGACGTCCCCACCGTCGGCTTCCATTGTGCTGTTGATCACTCCGTGCTCGGAAAAGGCCAGCAGCGTCATTTCCGGCATCGTGTTAATGGTACCGGTCGCTGCCAGCGCCTCGATATACATGGTGTCCGGCGCCGACGGGTCCTTGGTGCCGGTACTGGCCCACAGCAGGCGCTGCGGCATGGCGCCGGCCTCGCTCAGTTTGCTCCAGCGCGGCGAAGCCAACATTTCACGATACGCACCGTAAGTTTGCCTTGCAACCGCGATGCCCAGGCGATTGGCAAGATCCTTCGGCACTTTGCGCTTGACTGCCACGTCCCAACGGCTGACAAAGATCGAGGCAACCGAGCCGACCTTGGCATCGAGTCCGGCCGCCACGCGTCGTTCGATGCCTCGCGCATAGGCCGATGCGGCAGCCAGATATTGTTCGCGCGAGAATAGCAAAGTGACGTTGACCGGCACGCCGGCGAAGATAGTCTCCTCTATCGCAATGAGGCCTGCGGGCGTTCCGGGGATTTTGATGAACAGGTTCTCACGCTTGGCCAGGGCGTGCAGCCGTTTTGCCTCGCGGATGGTGCCGGCTGCGTCGCCGGCAAGCAGAGGCGACACCTCCAGCGAGACCCATCCATCGACGCCGGCAGTCAATTTGTGAATCGGCAAAAGCATGTCGGCGGCTCGGGTCAGGTCCTCCAGCGCCAATTCGAAAAACAGCACCAGAAGCGACTTGCCCTGGGCGAATTTCTGCTTGATGGCTTCGTCGTAAAAATTGCTATTCCGAATTGCCTGCTCGAAAATGGTTGGATTCGAAGTCAGGCCGCTGATGGAATAGTCGCTCAGGTAAGTCTTCAGGGTGCCGCTATCGAGTAACCCGCGAGTGATGTTGTCCAGCCAAAGGCTTTGGCCTAGTTCGTGCAGCTTCAGGGTTGCGTTCATGGCGAACTCTCTTCAATAAGGTAATGAGTGATTCATTGAGCAGGCATCATTTTTCGGGCTTTTCTACATGGCCGCCGAACCCGTGACGCATGGCGGACAGCACCTTGCCGGTAAAATCAGCCTGACCGCGCGAGCTGAAGCGTTCAAACAGGGCAGCACTCAGTATCGGCACCGGCACTGCTTCGTCGATGGCTGCCATGATGGTCCAGCGTCCTTCTCCGGAATCGGAGACGCGGCCCGCATAGCTTTCCAGCCCGGGGTCTTTCAATAGGGCGCCCGCAGTCAGATCGAGCAACCACGAGCCGATCACGCTGCCGCGGCGCCACAGCTCGGCGATTTCCGGCAGGTCGAATTCATATTGATAGTGTTCCGGCTCGCGCAAAGGCGTCGTTTCTGCGTCCGCTTCGCCTTTGGTCTTGCCGATGTTGGCATTGCGCAGTATGTTCAAACCCTCCGCATACGCGCCCATGAGGCCGTATTCGATGCCGTTGTGTACCATCTTGACGAAATGCCCGGCACCTTGCGGACCGCAGTGCAGGTAGCCCTGTTCGGTTGTGCTACCTTCCTTGTTGCGCCCAGGTGTCGGCGCTGCGGCAGCGATCCCTGGCGCCAGGACAGAGAAAATCGGCGAGAGATAATCGACGATTTTCTTTTCGCCGCCTATCATTATGCAATAACCGCGCTCCAACCCGGCTACGCCGCCACTGGTGCCGACGTCAATGTAGTGCAGCCCGTGCGCTCCCAGTTCCTTGCCGCGCCGAATGTCGTCGTGGTAATAGGAATTGCCGCCATCGACAATGATGTCGCCGGTCTCAAGCAAGGGTGTCAGCAGAGCAAGATCTTCATCTACCACGGCGGCCGGCACCATCAGCCAGATGATGCGCGGCTTGTCGAGCTTGTCGACCAGGTCGGCCATGGAAGAAGCGCCGACTGCGCCGGGATGCAGCAGTGCGTCAATTGCACTTTTCTGTACATCGAAGATCACGCATTCGTGTCCGCCCCTGGTCAGGCGACGCACCATGTTAGCGCCCATGCGTCCCAATCCGATCATACCTAGTTTCATCATGTCCCTCCCAATTTGAAGAAAACATCCATGATAGCTTTGCGCCGCGTCGCACGTTCGCCAGGTTGCCAAATGATGGCATCGGCTTTGACGACGACATTGGCGAGCGAGTGCATTACTCTTTTTCCGACAGAAGCGCCGAAGCGCGCGCGCAGACATTCGCGACGGTAAATCCGTATTCGCGCATCATCGTTTCGCCCGGCGCCGAGGCGCCAAAACGATCGATTGCCAGGACGTCGCCGGCCAGCCCGACATAGCGATGCCATCCCTGAGAGATGCCAGCCTCCACCGCAAGTCGCGCAGTCACGGCCGGCGGCAGCACCAGCGCGCGATATTGCGCGCTTTGCGCTTCGAACAGTTCCCAGCTCGGCATCGAGACGGCGCGCACCTGCATTCCTTGCGCCACCAATTGTTCTCGAGCAGCAAGGATCAGCGCGACTTCGGAACCGCTGGCTATCAGGATCAGGTCGGGATTGCCATCCGGCGCATCGGCCAGGATGTAGGCACCCTGCGGCAAGCCGTTTGCGCTGGCGAGGGCGGTGCGCTCGAGCGTCGGCACGTTTTGCCGTGTCAGCACGAGTGCCACCGGGGCATCGACGGAGGTCATCGCCACACGCCATGCCGCGACGGTTTCGTTCGCATCGGCCGGACGTATCACGATCAGGCCGGGAATGGCACGCAGGCTGGCCAACTGCTCGACCGGCTGGTGGGTCGATCCGTCTTCGCCCAAGGCGATGCTGTCGTGCGTAAAAACGTAGACGATATGCAGCGTCATCAAAGCGGCCAGCCGGATCGGCGGCCGCATGTAATCGGCGAACACCAGGAAGGTGGCGGCAAATGGTATCAGCCCGCCATGCGCGGCAAGTCCGTTGACGATCGAACCCATCGCATGTTCCCGTACACCGAAATGCAGGTTGCGTCCGGCATAGGACCAGCCGCCGCTGTCGGAACCCTGGCGGTCGCCGGGCGTCGCGTTGCGCGCTTCAAAATCGCCGCAGCCCTTCAAGGAGGTGAATGTCGAGGGATCGAGGTCGGCGGAGCCGCCGATCAGCGCGGGCACCTGCTTTGCAAGCGCATTCATGATCTTGCCCGAAGCGACGCGCGTTGACATCCCCTTGGCGTCAGTGGCAAACCGCATCAGATCCACATCCCATCCGTCGGGCAAAGCGCCGCTAATTTGCAGCTGCAATTCCGAGGCAAGGTCTGGAAATCTCTCTGTATAAGCGGAAATGATTCGGTTCCATTTGTCTTCGGCCGATTTACCTTGTTCGAGCGCTTGGAGAAAGTGTTCAGATGCCGACGCCGGCACATGGAACGCGGGCTCGAGCGGCCAATCCAGTGCCTCTTTGGTTAATCGAACTTCCTCGATTCCCAACGCGGAACCATGGGCTTCGAACGTGTCCTGTTTGTGCGGCGAACCATAGCCGATGTGCGTGCGTATCAATATCAAGGAAGGCCGCGCGGTATCTGCACGGGCATTGTGCAATGCATTTTCAATTGCATTCAGATCGTTACCGTCCGCGATGGTCTGGGTGTGCCAGCCATAGGCGTCGAAACGGCGGGCGCAGTCTTCCGTGAAGCTGATATCGGTTGCGGCGGAAAGGGTAACGTGGTTGTTGTCGTACAGGTAAATCAATTTGCCGAGCTGCAAATGCCCGGCTAATGATGCTGCTTCTGATGCAATGCCTTCCATCAAATCGCCATCGCTGACGATGCCATAGGTGTAATGGTCGATGACAGGAAACTCCGGGCGATTGAAGCGAGCCGCCAGGTGTGCTTCCGCCATGGCCATGCCGACGCCGTTGCCGAAGCCCTGACCCAGCGGGCCGGTTGTGGTCTCGACCCCGGGAGTGACACCCCGCTCGGGGTGTCCCGGCGTGATACTGCCCCATTGCCGGAAACGCTTGATCTGATCCAGCGACAGGGCATAGCCTGTAACGTGCAGCAGGCTGTAGAGTAAAGCCGAGCCATGGCCCGCCGACAAGACAAAGCGATCGCGGTCGAACCATGTGGCGTTGGTCGGATTGTGCTTGAGAAATCTAGTCCACAATACGTAGGCCATTGGCGCTGCATCCAGGGGCAAGCCAGGGTGACCGCTATTGGCCTTTTGAACCGCATCGACCGAGAGAAAGCGCAACGTATTCACACACAATTCGTCAAGCTGAAGCACAGGTCTGACGATGGAAAGTTCGGCGTGCATCTATTGTCCTTTTTTCCGGTGTTCGTTGCGACGTTTCCGGTAGCAGCGGCAATCGCAATGCCAAACAATACCGAAATCGACACGCGGAAACGGACAGTGCTCGCGTAAAGAAATCCGCCTCATTTGGCCTCAATGGATTGATCGGAGAAATTCCCCAACGCCTGGCAAGGGATATTCTTTCGTCACGTCAGAGGGGATTCCATTCAAGCGAGACTGTGCGTATCCGTCAGCGCTCTCATTTCGGGCATTTCGGTCAACACCGAGCGCGCTTTTTCGAGCTCTTCAGCATTGCCGTGCGCGATGAGCACGTATTTTTCCGCCTTCAACGCCGACTCGTACTTGATCACCTGATCAGCAGGCATGCCGTATTTAGTCAATGCGGCACCCAACGCCGATATGCCGCCGACCACGACTGCGCCCTCAAGCGCGCCCACCAGTGCCGCCACGAACGGGCCAGCCATCGCAACGAGGCCGATGCCGGGAAGGAAAAACACCGCCGGTGCTAACAGCAGGCCCCAGATGCCACCCCAGAACGCGCCAATTTTTCCCCACGACTTGATGCGATCGCCTGCGGTATAAAATCCGACCGGGTGCTCTTCGCTGTGATATCCCTTGCCTACCAGCGACAGATTCTTCATGTCGAATCCGGACTGGCTCAACGCGCGAATGGCATCTTCCGCTTCGACGTGCGTATTGAAAACGTAAAAAGGCGAATGTTCGGTTTGCATGACTGTGCTTTCAAGACATTTGGTTGGCGGAAAGTTGCCATTGAGATCGCAAGATTGGAGCGGCGTCGGTGCAGCAATCGTGTGCCTTTCGCACCGCACCATCTGTGCGCTATCCAACATAGATGCGCTATGGAGTCGCTCTCGCGCTAGCGCTCGCGTCTTGCCACTGCCAATCGCGGATTTCCGGCATGTCTTGCCCGTGCTTTTCTATATAGGCACGGTGTTCGAGAAGTTTCTCGCGCAATCGCTGCTTGGTATGCGCGCCGCGCGCGCCAAGTGTGGCAACGCGGTCGATGACGTCGATGACGAGATGGAAGCGGTCTAGATCGTTGAGCACCACCATATCGAAGGGCGTGGTGGTGGTGCCGTTTTCCTTGTATCCGCGCACGTGCAATTGCCGGTGATTGGTGCGGCGATACGTCAAGCGATGAATCAGGGATGGGTAACCGTGAAAAGCGAAGATGACCGGCTTGTCCTTGGTGAACAGAACATCGAAGTCGAGATCGCACAAGCCGTGCGGATGTTCACTCTGCGGCTGCAAGGTCATCAAATCGACTACATTGATGCACCGAATCTTCAAATCCGGGAAATGTTTGCGCAAAATTTTGATGGCCGCGAGCGTTTCCAGGGTCGGCACATCGCCGCAGCATGCCATCACGACATCGGGATCGGCATTCTCGTCGTTGCTGGCCCATTCCCAGATGCCGAGTCCGATCGCACAATGTTTGGCGGCCGATTCGATATCGAGCCATTGGTGTTCCGGTTGTTTGCCGGCAACGATGACGTTGACGTAATTGCGGCTGCGCAGGCAATGATCGGTTACGGAAAGCAAGGTATTGGCGTCGGGCGGCAGATAGACGCGAACGATTTCCGCTTTCTTGTTGACCACGTGATCGAGAAATCCCGGATCCTGATGGCTGAAGCCATTGTGGTCCTGGCGCCACACGTGCGACGAGAGCAAATAATTCAAGGAGGCGATGGGGCGGCGCCATGGGATATGGCGACTCATCTTGAGCCACTTGGCATGCTGATTGAACATCGAATCGACGATGTGGATGAAGGCTTCATAGCACGAGAAAAAGCCGTGCCGGCCGGTTAACAAGTATCCCTCCAGCCAGCCCTCGCATTGATGCTCACTGAGCATTTCCATGACCAGCCCATCGGTCGCCACGTTCTCGTCGATGAAGAGAATCTCCGCGGTTGAACACCGGTTGGTGACATCGAACAAGGCATTCCAGCGGTTCGACGCGGTTTCGTCGGGGCTGAAAATGCGGAAATTGCGCGCCCCGGCGTTCAGTTGCATGACATCGCGCAGAAATTGCCCCTGCACGCGGGTCGCTTCGGCCTTGACGCTGCCCGGTGTTGGAACCGTTACGGCGTAGTCGCCGAAGGTAGGCATTTTCAGGTCGCACAGCAACAATCCACCGTTGGCATGCGGGTTTGCTCCCATACGCCGTTCACCTTTTGGCGCAAGCTCGGCCAATTCCGGGATTAACGTACCGTTCTGATCGAACAACTCCTCGGGCCGGTAGCTCTTCATCCAATGCTCAAGAATTTTCAGATGCTCCGGCTTGGTATCGAGCTCCGCTACCGGCACTTGGTGTGCCCGAAACGTGCCTTCGATCAGCTTGCCGTCGATCGTCGTCGGCCCGGTCCAACCCTTCGGCGAGCGCAAAACGATCATCGGCCAGCGCGGACGTTCGCTAAAACCCTCAGTACGTGCCTTGCGCTGTATCTGCGCGATATCGGCCACCACCAGGTCTAGCGTGGCCGCCATCAATTTGTGCATTGCTTCCGGCTCCTCACCTTCTACGATGTAGGGTCTATAGCCGTATCCACAAAATAGCTGTTCCAGTTCCTCGCGGGAGATGCGAGCCAGGACTGTTGGCCCGGCAATCTTGTAGCCGTTCAAGTGCAAAATCGGCAGTACCGCGCCATCGCGCACCGGATTGATGAATTTGTTTGAATGCCAGCTTGTCGCCATGGCGCCGGTTTCCGCCTCGCCGTCGCCCACCACACAAACTGCCAGCAAGTCCGGATTGTCGAACACAGCGCCGTACGCATGCGACAGGGAGTAGCCTAACTCGCCGCCCTCGTTGATCGAACCTGGCGTGCCGGGAGAGACGTGGCTGGGAATGCCGCCCGGGAAGGAAAACTGAGTGAACAGCTTCTTGATCCCGGCCTCGTCGCGCGAGATATTCGGGTAAAACTCGCTGTAGGTTCCTTCGAGATAGGTATTCGCCACCAGGCCGGGGCCGCCATGCCCAGGACCGGTGACGTTGATGATATTCAAGTCATGTTGTCGGATGATGCGATTCAGATGGACATAGATAAAGTTCAGACCCGGCGTGGTGCCCCAATGCCCGAGCAGCCTCGGCTTGACGTGTTCGAGCCGTAAGGGTTGCCTGAGCAAGGGATTGTCGAGCAGATAGATTTGGCCTACCGAGAGATAGTTCGCGGCGCGCCAGTAGGCATCCATTTTGCACAGCATGCCGAGCGGCAGCGGGCCTTCGGTAAAGGCGGCGGCGTCGATCAGTGTCTGCATAGTCGGATTCCTCGTCACGGGACAGAATGGGGGAGCGCCGAATCCAACAAGGCGGGATAGTCGAAGACGGCCATTTCACCGATGCGGGCGATTGAAATATCGGCAGCCGGGTAGCCGCTGATATGCTTTGCATCCAATGCGTAGTGACCTTGGCGCGGAAACACCGTGGTCACTCTATCGCCCCACGCCAGCTTGGTTGCCTGCAGAATTTTCAGCTTGTCGTCCACCATCACGAAATGGTGCGCGGGATAGTGTCCTTGTATATCGTCCAGCATCTGCTCCTTGTGCCGGTAGATCAGCACTTTTCCCTCAACCGCATCCCACAAACCGGATCGTTGAATCTTGCGCGGTTGGAACACGATGTCGCCGTCCGACAGGATGACGGTCGTCCCCCATTGGGCGAGATGGGCTATCACATCGAGTGCACCGGGATACAGGCGCTCCGCGAATGGATAGTCGAGCAGGAACGGGGATATCAGCAGCGACCCAGAATCGATCGTCTCACCCATGCGAACGCGCTGCAATGCACCCAGATAGTCGGCATAGCCAAGTTCCTCACGCATGGAGTCGAAAATTTTCCAATAACGTTGGCGATTACGGTCCCCCAGCGTTTGCGCCAAAAATTCATCCAGATCGGCCACGATGCGATCGTTGTCGAGCAAGGTATTGTCGACATCGAGCAGGAACACCACGTTGGTCGGCGCATTCATGTTTTGCCCAGCAAGTCGTCTGGATTGCGCCAGCCGCCCCTTGCAGCGATTAGAGCATTGGCTGCTTCGGGTCCCCAACTGCCCCGTTTGTAGATATGCACGGCGTGGTGCTTCTCCAGGATGGGGCCGACAATCTTCCAAGCTGCCTCGACGGCATCTTCGCTTGCGAACAATGCAGCGTCTCCCGCCATGGCATCGCCAAGCAGGCGTTCGTAGGGCATTTCCTCTCCCGCCTGCTCATCGAGCAGGAATAACTCTTGCTGACTACCGACAAACTCTTCTCCGGCCAGTTTGACGCGGGCCGCGAGGGCGAGCGCGGAATTTGGGGAGAGCCGGAAGCGCAGGTAATTGGCCGGCCCGTCGGTCGGCGCAGAATCGTCGAACAAGGCTTGCGGCGGCGGTTTCAATTCGACGACGACTTCCGCCATTGTGGCGGCCATGCATTTGCCGGACCTGAGATACCAAGGCACTCCCTGCCAGCGCCATGAATTGATCAGAAGCCTGATCGCACAAAACGTTTCGACATCCGAGCGCTTTGCCACGCCGTCTTCTTTACGGTAGCCAAGATATTGGCCACGGACCAGATCGCCCGGCCGAAGCGGCTGCATTGCCTGAATCACTTTGGCTTTTTCATCGTGCACCGCGCCAAACCCCTGGGAAGACGGAGGTTCCATAGCCAATAGCGCGACAACCTGGAACAGGTGATTCTGTACCACGTCACGCAGGCAGCCGGCGCTTTCGTAGAAGGCGCCGCGCCCATCCACGCCAAAACTCTCGCTTAGCGTGATTTGGACGCTGGCCACGTAATTTCGATTCCATATGGGCTCGAGAAACGAGTTGGCGAAGCGAAAATAGAGAATGTTCATGATCGCTTCTTTTCCAAGATAGTGATCGATGCGAAAGATCGAATTCTCGGGGAACGCTGATAGCGCGATGCGATTAAGTTCGCGTGCCGAAGCCAGGTCGCGTCCAAATGGCTTTTCCACAATGACGCGCGCGTGGCGTGCCAATCCTGCAGTCTGGAGACCTTCGATAACCGTCGCAAATAGCGCCGGAGGAATGGCGAGGTAGTGCGCCGGATGGCGGGCCACGCCGAGCGCCTGTTTCAGCCTGTTGAATGTATCGGGATCGTTATAGTCGCCGCCTACGTAGTTCAGCAAGGAAAGCAGTTTTTCAAGAACTGAGTGGTCGACGATCTTGCAGGCCAGCATGATGCTTTTCGTTGCGTATTTGCGCAAACGTACGATACTCCAATTCGATGAGGCCACGCCGATCACCGGTACCTTCAGCGTGCCATGCTTGACCATGGCATAAAGCGCCGGGAAAATCATCTTGTGCGCAAGATCGCCCGTGACGCCGAACACAACCAGTGCATCGGAATGCTGCAAGTTGCGATTCACTTTTCCCACGCCGCAAGTTCCTTGGTGTTGACGCCGTGGCCGGTCAAGCATCTCCGCGTTCCCGGCCCACCTGTTACGCTGTGCTCTTATGCGCCTTTTGGGTGTTTTCTTTAGGCTTTCGAGCGACTTCACCCACTTCAGCCTTCTGTTGTTTCACTTTGTTGATCTCCTCCAGCGGAGTAGTCTTCTTGCTTTCCCGATGCCGGCGCTGCTCGTTGATTGACTTGTTCATATGGACTCCGGATAGCGGTTTTGCATTGCGATCGGCATTGCACTGAATGCAAAACAGTCTCGCAGGCCGCAGCATCATCGCCGCTTTCGCGCCGAATGGGATCTTGCCAAGTACAGGTTTGCCACGCCATTTGATTCAATCACCTGTGCTGGCGCGTGTTTGTTCGTCACCGCACAAAACACTGAATGAATTTCTATTATTTTCCTAAAAGCCTCACCAGCTCGTTAATGTGGTTTATCGCACAGATCACGGCCCGGCCGACGTTTAAATTGGCAATTTCGGCAAACAATACCCAATCAAATACGTTAGGAACGAGCAAGGCCGAAACCTGTTATAAACCGCCGGAGACAACATGCACTCTCTACCGCAATCTGCAATCGCGCCTCGATTCATTCCCAAATCGATCGTCTCTGAGATACGTGAGGGCGATTGGGGTGCATACCAACGACATAGCAAGTTTTGCAGTGAAGGCGATTTCGTTGCAAGCAAGGACGGCTTGAATCATTTCCGTCGGCAATGTGCTTTGGCTTACTTGGGAAAAAGAGCGCAACTCTACGGCGGCGCTTGCAGCAAGACGCAACATCGAACTTTTAACCCGCGTTTCCTGGTTGGTCTCAGCATGGCCAATGAAAGTCGCCGCTTCGTTCGCTATCCATGGCTGGGAAAGCTGGTTGACCTCATTGCAGAGATTGAACGAGAACAATCTAACGTCGCGGACTCCGGCAATGTTATAACTCTGATTGGCGCTCCGAATGGCGTAAAGACGATCTAGCTAGCCATTTTCGACACGGTCGGCTGAATTGACTTCCGCAGATATTGCCCGGCGTTTCACTTCATTCTACGGCCACACCTCTGAACGGACCGAGCAATGCAGACTCCACAAGACACGCAACGATCTCACCTGAATGGCTAGAACTCATTCCATAAATAGGGTCTGTTAATTTTTCCGCCGTGTGTTAACTTTTGCGCATGGCTAGAAAAGACGAACTTACCGACGAACAATGGGC
>OULX01000013.1_pt1 | contig 35813 bp, 36 predicted proteins | sample 1690861 | NCBI WGS metagenome assembly OULX01 (sample SAMEA3914813, study PRJEB12502) | metagenome | biome: forest; material: soil | place: Canada | collected 2011-07-07 | depth 0.3 m
CCTGACACGTTGGGATAACAACCACCATCATTTCACCGGCTTCGTTCATCTTGCTTGCGCTATGATTTTGCTGCGAAGGCATTTATGGAATGAGTTCTATATTGGTATTAGGGTTGAAGGTGCAAAAATCTCGTCTTTTTCGACAGCATGCTGGAGCGGTGCAAGGCAAGCGAAGCGTCAAATTCGACGTATTTGGTCTTTGCGGATCTTTGATCACTTGATATGGAAGCCAAACGATCATATTCCCTTTTGACGACGGCGTAGCATTCGCAAGTATGCAACTCCAAGCCGGTACGATCGACAACGTTGATATGGCCGCGTCGATACGTGATCAAGTCGGCATCCCTCAATTTCCTGGCCGCATCTGTCACCCCTTCGCGCCGCACGCCAAGCATGTTGGAAATTAAATCCTGCGTCAGAACGATCTCGTTCGACGAGCGGCAGTCCAAGCACAAGAGCAAAAAACGACAAAGCCGCTGTTCTATGGTGTGATGGCGATTGCAGACGGCGGTCTGTTCGATCTGGGTCAAGAATGACTGCGCGAAGCGCAGCAATATATGCCGCAGGGAATCGGATTCGTAGAACGCATCAATCAGGCGGCTCACCTGGATTCGATAGGCTTGCCCGGCGCAAAGCATTACCGTATCCATGGGCATGCTGTTTCCACCCAGGAACGACTCGACACCAACCATGCCTTCAAGACCAGTAAGCGCGAGTTCAGTCATTTCGCCATCAATTGCGATATGAAGGAGGCTGGCAATTCCGCTGCTAAGAAAGTAGGCATTAACCGCCTCTTCTCCAGAGCGGCGAAGTCTCATGCCAAGCGGCAAATACACTGGTTCAAGGTGGGGGATGAGTCTCGCAATATCGGCATCGGACAGTGCGGCAAGGATTTTATTTCCGCTTGCATCAGATTTTTTGAAGACTGTTATCCGGCCATCGATAGCCGCGGATTGCGTCGTTGCGAACCTCTCGAATGCTTGCATTGGAGTCGCTCCAAAAATAAGGTGACACTTATCAATAGCATGATAGTCCAAGAGAATTTTGAGGGTACGACAAGCTCACGCTTTGACATTTGTCAAACATTCGAAAGAATTGCTTGTCTTGGTGTGGCTTGGCTTGACGCGATGGGGGTAGCGATTGCGAATCGCTCCAACGGCTCCACGCGCTGCCGCACACGATGATGGCATTTCGATTCAAAAAGGATCATGGCGCAATAGTCGCCGCGCTTCTGCCGCGTTTTGTTCGACGAAGAATATCCGAAAGTCTGCCAGGCATCTCGATCCAGGTCGTCAAGCCATCAGTACTTATCCGGATCGCTAGCGAGAATTTGCAAGGATTTGAAATTTCAAACAAACCGACATTCCCTCTCAAAACCCACGATGACGTCATCTAGTTACCGACTTGACTTCTTGATTTCCGGATCAATGTAAAAAGCCCAGCCGAGCTGTCTTCTAATTTCTTCCATGGAGGGAGGCGGCCTGTGGTCGAGTTGTTGGCGCCGCATATAGCAACGCACACGTTCCTTTGTGGGTTTTGGGGACACGTCCATGCTCACCTCCATTAACTTCTCTACTCGATAACTTTCACATCGTGCAACGGCGAAATTGAGGTGCACAAGCTTACCGCTTCCTAGGCGCCTTGCGATCCGCATGATAGTGCATGAGTCAACCCGTTCGCCGTTACACATCGGCTTCTCGCTTGTATCGAGAAACAGCCAATGGTTTCACCATATGTCGAGTGTCAATGGTTGTCAGTGCGTCACCGCGCATAGCCATCATTTGCGCATGATTTCGTCGTCGTCGATCTCGGCGATTGTGCGTCGTTCGTAAATTCAACAACTCAAAGGAGTGTCGATAAAACCCTTGCTGGAATACCCCTACTTGAAATTTGGGACTTGGTGCGACAACGTACTGACCGCTCTTCGATATCACGTCATCCTGTATACGAAAAATGCGTCCGCCCAGGCCGAGCGTGCGAGGCTTTGGCATTCTATGGACAAACGCCATCGCTTTTATCGACGAATCTGTGCACCAATCAAGCGTCGACAAGTCATTTCGAAGAGGATTGCGACATGGATACGAAATTTATTTTTATTGAACGCATCAGAGCCTTTTTTGGTGCGCATGGGAAAAATGAGTGCAACCATCTGCCAGCGGCCAGCATCACTGGTGCTCAGGGACAGAATAATGAAAAGGACCACGATAAGCCAAAGCACGTCGGCAGTCCCGTCGGAGGCATGAGGCTCCCGAATCAAATGGGAGCCATATTTGGCAAGGCGCAATCGAATCAATTCCGGTCAAAAAATCGGGTAAATGGAGAAGATAACGCGCATACGCCATCGAATCTGCGTTAGCCGGCACGCAACAAATGCCGGTGTGCTCGTCGCCCCAATTGCGGCATTTGCGTGGAAGGGATTGATTTCCACTCCCGGCGACGTCGGCGCCAAATCGGGTTATGAGACCGCCTCCCACAGCATCGTCACCAACGCCAATCATGTCGCTCGAAAGCGGTCGGCGCGTTTTCTTCGTCAATCTTCGTCTCTTCCGACTTCATTCGGCATGCCGTATTGTTTTTGCCTCAGGCTTCCGCGTCATGATTGATGCCGTTCATATTGGCGAAGGCAACAACGATTGGAAGCCGAGTTCGACAGCCGATAAGAGTTGCGCGCTAGCTTTGCGCATGTTGTTCAACCGCCGCGGATCGACAGCAGCGCTTCTTTTACCTTTGCCAGCCCAAATCTCCATATTTGATCGATATGGATATGCGGCATGGAAGGCAACTCCGCCGGATCAATAAAAACATCCAGGATCGCCGGGCCGGACGCTCCGAGCAATTGCCGTAGGCCCTTTTCCAGGTCGGCCGATTTGCGCACGGCAAATCCCTGCGCGCCGCAGGCTCTGGCAAATGCGGCAAAGTCCATGTTGGGGAATGTGGTTCCTTTATGCGCAGCCAGGCCGGCCTCTTCCATTTCAAGATGCACCAGGCCCCACTCTTGATTATTGAAGACAATCACCTTCACCGGCAGATGGTGTTCGACGCTTGTCATGAACTCGCCAAGCAACATGGTAAATCCGCCATCGCCTACTGCCACAATGACTTGTCTGTTGCGATCAAGCGCCTGCACGCCGTTGGCCTGTCCCAAACTGGTGCCGACCGCCGCATTGTTGAACGAAGCAAGAATTCGCTGTTGGCCGGATTGACGCAACCAGTTGCCGCACCAAAGCGTCACGATACCGGTATCGACAATGATGGCGGCATCGCTTTGCGCCTGATCGCTGATGGCACGGACCAACGCCTGCGGATTGATATGCTTCTGGCTCTCTTTCAACAAGGCTTTTTTGTCCAGCATCTCATCCCACCTTTTGCGAGCTTCGGTAACAGCCTGCAAGAAATCCTGATTCTCGCGCTGCTCCAATTGCTCAAGCACTTGGGCAATTGTCGGTTTCAACGCGCCGACAATACCCAATTGCACGCCGGTGCGGCGCCCGAGAACTTCCGGCCGCAAATCGATTTGAATGACCTTGCCGTTCTTGGGCAAGAATTCGGAATATGGATAGTCCGAACCCAGCATCAGAACCATATCTGCGTTCTGCAGCGCATCGACACCTGGCGCGCCGCCGATCAATCCGACGCCGCCTATCCAATAAGGATGGTCGTATGCCACCATATCTTTGGCGCGGAATGTATGCATGACCGGCGCTTGCAAACGTTCCGCCAATTGCAATACTTGCGGTATTGCCGAGCGACATCCGGCACCGGCAAATATGGCGATTTTTTTGGACCGGCCGATCAATCGCAGTGCTTCGGCGACGTCTTCAGTGGCGGCAGCCATTTCGCGGGGCATGCGCAAGGTTGCGAGGCTTCCCATCCTGGCGCCGGTCTTTGCTTCAAACACTTCCGGCGGAATGTTCAAATGGGAGACACCACGCATGCCACAAGCATGAGCGATGGCCTGGTGAAACACATGGACGGCCTGGTCGGCATTGGAAAGCGTTTGCGTATAAACCGTGACGTCGCGGAATAACAAATCGGGATTGTTTTCCTGCATGTAGTCATTGCCCCGTTGTGCAGCAGGCACGCCGCCGGAGATCGCCAGCACCGGGGCATGATCTTTATGCGCCTCATACAAGCCCGCGATCAGATGATTGGCACCGGGGCCGGTGGTGCCGCAACAAACCGCCAGCCTACCGGTCAACTTGGCCTGGCCTGCAGCAGCGAGTGCGGCGCCTTCTTCGTGCCTTACCCCTATCCACTGCATGCCTTCTTGCCGGCGTATGGCGTCGGTAAACGGATTGAGCGCGTCGCCCACCACGCCAAAAATCTGACGGACACCAATTTCGTGCAGTGTAGCGACCAAAAGCTCAGCGACGGTTTGTTGCATTTCATTCTCCTTGCTTGAAATAGCCGCACCATACCTTAGATGCCCCACTGCATTTTATGCCCTTGCATCGGATGTAGACCGTCCTGCCGGCGCATCGTTCAGACAATCGCGGCAACGTAACATCGCATGCGGTTGAATAGGGCGAGGCATCCAGAACAGCTTTGGGGGTCGTGGGCTTCCATGCACTACCGCACGTATGGCCCATATCAAACGACCGATTTTGAAGATAGCAGCACCAATGTGCCGAGATATGTGTGTTGGCGAACGGTTGGGGTCGAGTATTGCGCGCACGCTCAATCACGATTTCTTGACGTGGTGGACGCCGAACCTTCCGCGAAGCCTGGACACCCGCCGTGGCATGGATGGCCCGCCTCCATTTGTCGACCGAGGTTCGGCATCGGCGCCGTACTTTAGGGAAATGTTCTCGATTTTGAATGTGATGATATGGCACGGGACGAAACCCTACGACAGCATTTGGTCGACGACGCGATGGCTCGCGGTACTGACAATATACCGGACCTTGCTGCCCAGCTATGGCGGTCATTGGCGTTGCACCTGGTATCTATCGTTGGCGAGAACGGCTTTAACTCGCTATACGCGAGAACCCTCGCGCTCGCCCGCGAATCGTTTCCGTGGCTTCCGGAAGGCGATGCCTCGCATCGCATCGATTTTCAATTCACTGATTTGAAAATCAGCCTTGAAGGGAAAGATCCTCTTGAAGCAGAGAAAGCAAGCCGCGCATTGTTGCACACATTTATCGATCTCATCGTTTCGCTAATTGGTGAACCCGTAATGATGGCTATTTTAAGTTCTGCTTGGGCCGGAGATGTTTCGGAACGAGAAACCGCGGGCAAGGAATTTCTCCATGAATGACAAAGTCAACATCAATCGCCTGGCAACAGGTGTTCCCGGTCTGGACCTCCTGCTGGGCGGCGGTTTGCCGGAATTCTCATTCAATATCATCGCCGGCACGCCGGGATGCGGCAAGACCACACTGGCGCATCAGATCATGTTTGCGTTGGCGAATCCGGATTGTCGGGCTCTGTTTTTTACGGTAATGGGTGAACCAGCATTGAAAATGCTCCGCTACCAGCAGCAATTCTCTTTTTTCGACAACAGCAAGATCAATCACTCGATTCGCTTCATCAATCTGGCAGACGATCTGTTGAAGGGCGATTTCGACGGGGTGATGGCGCGCATCGGCAAGGAAATGCAAGCCGATGCGCCAAAGCTGATATTTGTCGATTCATTTCGCTCGCTCGTGCAGTCCGGCAAACACGGGGAGCGGCGTACGTTGGATCTGCAATTGTTTGTGCAGCAGCTTGGGCAGCAAATGACCAGTTGGCAAACGACGGCATTCCTGATCGGCGAACATTCCCTGGCGGATGCCGATTCCAATCCCATATTCACGCTGGCGGACGGGACGTTATGGATGTCTCAGAACCTGCAACGCAATTCTGTCGTACGCAAGATTCAAGTTGTAAAAATGCGCGGCCAGGCCCAAACACCCGGTTCGCACACATTTCGCATCGATAGTGCAGGAATCAGAATTTTTCCGCGTGCCATGCTCCCTGCGGAGACAATGGATCAGGAAGTCAATCAACCTCTTTCCACCGGCAAGCGTCTTTCGATGGGCGTGCCCGGATTGAACGATATGCTCGGAGGCGGATTGCCGGTCGGATATTCGCTGCTCCTGGTGGGACCCTCCGGTTCAGGAAAGACCGTATTGTCGACGGAGTTTCTTGCCGAAGGCGTGCGTGAAGGAGAGACGGGCGTCATCGCGGCATTTGAAAAGAATCCGCGCCAGCTTCTGAGCAACAAGCTTTTCAACATGATAAAGGCCGGAAAAATCGGTGTAATCGATACCACGGCGCTCGATTTGTCGATCGACGAAATCTTGCAGGATATGATCGATTTGATCAGGAAAATGGATGCGAAGCGCGTCGTCATCGACTCTTTGTCCGGTTTCGAACTCGCACTGGCGCCCGAGTTTCGCGAAGATTATCGCGAATCGCTTTACCGAATGATTTCTGTGCTGACCGGATTGGGCGTAACTATTCTGATGACAGCGGAATTAGAGGACCGATATACCGACTTGCGCTTTAGTTCCTATGGCAATGCATTCCTTGCCGACGCCATCATTCTCCAAAGATATGTCGAAATCGAGGGAGAATTCCAACGCGTCATGTCCGTCGTGAAGGTGCGCGGCAGTGCGCATAGCAAGACTATTCGGCTGTTCGACATCGCCGACGACGCCATCACGATCGGCGAATCGCTTTCGCAGTATAAGGGCATACTGTCTGGCCGGCCCACCAAGCGTCAGCACCTTGCATAGTTGACGCGGGCGACGGGATAGCCAGGTCAGCCCCGTTCAGGCCTCGAGCGCAATCCAGGCAACCGGCCTTTTTCGAAGGCAAATTCTGTGAACTCGTCAGGCGGGAGCGGTTTGCTGCAATAAAAACCTTGTATCTCATCGCAACCATTCGCACGCAAAAATTCAAGCTGACCAGCCGTCTCAACGCCCTCAGCAATGGTACCGAGTCCGAGACTTTTTGCCAGATTGATGATCGCGCAAACGATGGCCCTGTCTTCCGGGTCGATACCAATGTCGCACACAAAGGACTGGTCTATCTTTAGCTTGCACACTTTGAATTTCTTCAGATGCGCCAACGAGGAATATCCGGTCCCGAAATCGTCGATCGACATGCGCACACCGCGCTCGTGCAGATTATTCATCACGGCGATTGCTCCCTGGGGGTCATGCAATGCCACGCCCTCGGTCAGCTCGAGCTCAAGGCACTCCGGCGGCAGGTCTTCTTCCTGCAGGATGCGCGTGACAAGGTTCGGCAAGTTTGCATGACGGAACTGCCCGGCGGAGAGATTCACCGCAATCGTAAACGGGACCAATCCGCCTTGTCTCCACAACTTTGTCTGCCGGACGGCTTGCCGCAACACCCATTCGCCTATCGGCAAAATCAAGCCGCTGGCTTCTGCCGCAGGTATAAACTCCGCGGGCGATATCGACCCCATTTCCGGATGCGTCCAGCGCAACAACGCTTCCGCGCCGACAATGCTGCCGTCTGACAGCGATATTTGCGGCTGGTAATGCACTGCCAACTGTTTGCGATCCATTGCCTGACGCAACGCACTGACAACTTGAAGATGGCGGGTCGATAGTGCCTGCATCTCGGCGGCAAAGAAACGATAACCATGGCGCCCTCCCTGTTTGGCGCAATACATCGCAGTATCTGCGCTCTTCAAAAGCGTTTCCAGGTCGCCGCCGTCATCGGGATAGAGCGCAATGCCGATCGATCCCGTCATATTCAAATCGTGCTGCTCTATCGATATGGGAGTGGAAATGACTTCCAGCATCCTTTGTGCCGTATGACTCGCTCCCTGAGCGTCGACGCCGTAAAACAAGAAGATGAACTCATCGCCACCGAGGCGCGATATGGTATCCGTCTCGCGCAACAGCGACTTCAGCCGGTCCGCCAATCCGGCAAGCAAGGCGTCGCCGACGCTATGGCCAAGCGAGTCGTTAACGTCCTTGAAATTGTCGAGATCGACGAACATCAATGCCAGCTTCTCGTGAGTGCGTTTCGCCAAGCTAATTGCATGATGCGCTTGGAGCCTCAATTGGACGCGGTTCGGCAACCCCGTGAGCGAATCGAAATTTGCCAGTCGTTGAATATGTTCTTCGGCCTGCTTCCGTTGCGTGATGTCGCTCAAGACGATACGGAATTCCAATGGGTCGTTGTAATTGCGCACGATCGTGAGCTGCAGAAGCGCCCAGAACTGGGTTCCGTCGCTTCTCGCGATCCGCAATTCGCAGTCACTGGGCGGTTGATTTTCGATTGCTCTTTTTTTGAACAGGTAAAAAACGTCTTGATCGTCTCGGAAAATGAAATTGCTAATTGGCTGATTGAGCAACGCGCTGCGAGGCGTGCGAAACTGGGAAGCGGCCGTCAGGTTGGCTTGGCCGATCAGGTTCTTTTCGCTTAGAGTAAGGTAACCAACGGGAGCGAAGTCGTAGAGGTCTATGTAGCTGCTGCGCGCGGTGTCCAATGCAAAATATGCCAGGCGCAGCTCCTCATTCTGCATCTCCAACTGAATCTGATGCACTCTCAATTCGTGTAGTATCCGTCGAGCGGCCTGGGGCGTCAGCGGATTCTGGTATTCCGGCGTTCGGGGGGCCTTTTCCAGGAAGGCGATTTCTGCGCGCTTACGTAATTCCCTTGCATCGCTGACGAGACTATCATTGTCACCCATGGCCTGACTCCTTCAACTACCCGTACGGCGATCGCAATCGCGACTTGGACTTGCTGCCTCGTCTCCTGACTGCATGCCTTGCGAGTATCGATGGCATGCCACCGATACCTTTTTATAGTTGGTCGTCATGCCTGCCAAACAGTTTCCGCCTTGCGGCGCCGAAGCCCTACGCAAGAAACCGACTGGCAAGTCGTCAATTCAGAATGACTACAAATGGTAACTCGTTAGGTCGGTGTTAGGGGAACATCTTCTGCGCGGTTCAATTTACATGCATGAAAAACAACAAAATACATCACATTGGTGGCTATTGCCTAACCTTGATTTCCGTCAAGTAAAAAATAGCTGTGCTGTCGGATTGCTCCGCGTTTTGATCGCTCATGGGTAGGCGAATTTTACTTGGCGCCAACATCATTAGGTGCAAGTTGCTGCATTTGAAAGTGTGCCGGCACTGCGATTGATTGCGCAGACCGCGATGTCGCGTACTTGAGATATTGCATTGTCTATTTAATGATTGACGCGCCCCGATACGTGGTATAACAAAACAGCGACTACTAACAAAAACATCGACTTGATGTTTTATTGCAAGTGTTTGAGCGATGATGTTCTAAAGACAAAGTCTCCCGTCGTGACACCAGTAAGTTTTGCAACAAAAATGCGGGAGATTCTTTTGAACAACGCAAATGCGCCACAGTCATTGGCGAAATCGCTTACCGGAATACGCGGCCTCGACGAAATAACCGAAGGCGGATTGCCTAAAGGCCGCCCCAGCTTGATATGCGGCAACGCAGGTTGCGGCAAGACAATCCTGGGCATGGAGTTCCTGCTGCACGGGGCGCTCGACTATAACGAACCCGGCGTTTTCGTTTCGTTCGAAGAAACCGATGACGATCTGACCAGCAACTTCGCGGCATTGGGCTACGACCTGAAGGATCTTGATGCACGCCGTTTGCTGTCGATCGAATATGTCTACATCGAACGCAGCGAAATCGAAGAGGCCGGCGAGTACAGCCTGGATGGTCTGTTCATTCGATTAGGGCAAGCAATCGATGCCATTGGTGCCAAGAGAATCGTGTTGGACACGATCGAAGTGTTGTTTGGCGGCCTATCGAATACGGCAATTCTGCGCGCCGAGCTGCGCCGCCTTTTCCGCTGGCTGAAAGAAAAAGGCGTCACGGCGATCGTGACCGGCGAGCGTGGGGAGCGCACCCTGACGCGCTACGGGCTGGAAGAATATGTCGCCGACTGCGTGATCCTGCTTGATCTTCGCGTCGAGGAACAAATCGCCACCCGGCGCCTGCGCATCGTCAAGTATCGCGGCAGCGAACACGGCGCCAATGAATATCCATTCCTTATCGACAAGCAAGGCATCTCGATACTGCCGATCACGTCTTTGGGGCTTGACCATACGGTATCGAACGAGCGGATTTCCAGCGGCATTCCACGCCTCGATACCATGTTGAGCGGAGAAGGCTATTATCGCGGCAGCTCCATTCTTGTTTCAGGTACGGCCGGGTCGGGAAAGAGCAGCGTGTCGGCAAAATTCGTCGATGCCGCATGCGGCCGCGGCGAGCGCTGCCTGTACTTTGCTTTCGAGGAGTCACCGCAGCAAATCATGCGCAACATGCTCTCGATCGGCATTGACCTGGCTCCCTGGGTAGCGCAAGGTCTGCTCCGGTTCCACGCGTCGCGCCCCTCGGTGCATGGGCTGGAAATGCATCTGGTGACCATGCACAAGCTCATTCTCGAATACGAGCCGATGAATGTCATCGTCGATCCGATTTCGGCTTTGACTGTGGTCGGCTCGGACAAGGAAGCCAAATCGATGCTCACCCGCCTGATCGACTTCCTCAAGACCCGCAAAATTACGACCCTATTGACTGGTGTAACGCACGTCGGCGACAAATTGGAAGCAAGCAACGATGAAATTCCTTCGCTGATCGATACCTGGCTCAGCCTGCGCGACATAGAGCACCAAGGCGAACGCAATCGCGGCATGTACATATTGAAGTCGCGCGGCATGGCCCACTCGAACCAGATTCGCGAATTCATATTGAGCGACAAGGGCATCGACCTGTTCGACGTTTATCTCGGCCCGGACGGCGTATTGACCGGCGCCGCGCGCGTCGGCCAGGAAGCACTGGACAAGTCGAACATCGTCTCACGGCAACACGATATCCAGCGCAAGAAACGCGAATATGAACACAAGCGGCAAGCGCTGGAAGCCAATATCCTCGCGCTGCGCGAAGAGTTCGATACCGCCACTGAAATCATCGAAAGCCTTTCGGAAGAAGAGAAACAACGCGACGCCGTGATCATCCACGACCGGGCCGACATGGCCAAGCTGCGGCGCGCGGATCTTGCCGCCATCTAAGGAAGCATCATGCTTGAATTGATTGCAGGAACAGGAAAAATGCCCACACAAACGGGTGTCGCGGACAAAAAATGGATGTTGCGTCTCTATGTCGCCGGCCAAACGCTGAAGTCAATCGTGGCACGCGCCAATTTACATGCCATTTGCGAGCAGCATATGCCCGACAAGTACCATGTCGACGTGATCGACCTGCTGGAGAATCCCAGGCTGGCGAAGGACGATCAAATCATTGCCATACCGACCTTGGTACGCAACTCGCCGGTCCCCGTGAGAAAAATCATAGGGGACCTCTCCAACACGGAACGCGTCCTGATAGGCCTGGATATTCATCCTGCCGACGGGTGATGCGACAAGCCCATAACGGGACACCATGGGCTCAATGCGCAAATGGGCGGCAGGGGCTGCAACGCCCGGCGCCTGTTTTGAGCATTTGACCGAAGCGAAGTGCGATGAATCAGCTACCTGCCATCCGTCAATTTCCTACCGATTCTGCGAACGAAGTGGCTTGTTTACGTGTCCGTCTGCGTGAAGCGGAGGAAACGCTGGATGCGATACGCTACGGGCGGGTGGACGCCCTGGTGGTGTCCAAGAACGACGAGGACAAGGTGTTCACCTTGCGGGGCGCCGAGCACACCTACCGCATGATGGTCGAGGCAATGAACGAAGGGGTGATTACCCTGGCGGTCGATGGCACCATACTGTATTGCAACCGCTGTTTTTCCGACATGCTGGAATTGCCCCTGGTTGAAATCACAGGCAAGACTTTGCAGACGTTTGTCGTTCCAGCCAACATCGCCACAATCAACGGCATGCTGGATGGGACGGAGAGCAATAAAGCCGAGATCTGGTTGCTCGATGCCCATGGCGCAAAGCTTCCCGTTTTCCTGTCTCCCAAGATCTTGCGGATCAAGGACGAACCAACCGTCATCTACATGGTGGCGATGGATTTGACTTCTCACAAGCAATATGAAGCCAGGCTGGAATATCTGGCCAACTACGACGCCTTGACCGGGTTGGCGAACAGGAATCGCCTTCACGACCGCCTTAAGCAGGCAATCGTGTCGGCGGAACGTTACCGTCATCATGTCGCCGTCGCCTTTATCGACCTCGACCAGTTCAAATTCATCAACGACAGCCTGGGGCATCACATTGGCGACCAGGTGTTAAAAAGCGTCGCTGAGCGCCTGAATTCCTGCCTGCGGGAGAACGATACGGTAGCCCGCCACGGGGGGGACGAATTCGTGGTGGTAATCGACCATTCCGACGAAGCGGTCATTTCCCTGCTGATGCCGAGAATACTGGCCTGCATTGCCGAACCGATTGTGGTTGAGGACCACGAGCTGCAGGTTACTTGCAGCATCGGCTTCAGCCTTTATCCGATCGATGGGCTGGACGCCGACACGCTGTTAAAAAACGCCGATGCAGCGATGTATCGCGCCAAGGAACAGGGTCGCAACAACGTGCAGTTCTATACGGAAGAATTGAATCACAAAATAAGCAAAAGACTGGGTATGGAGTCCATGTTGCGGCATGCGCTGGAACGCGGCGAGTTCTTCCTGCACTACCAGCCGCAGGTCGACTTGCAAACCGGTTGCATCAGCGGCGTGGAAGCGTTGATTCGATGGAATCACGGAGCGGAAAGGATCATTGCACCGGCCGATTTTATTCCGCTGGCGGAAGAGCTTGGCCTGATCGTTCCGATAGGCGAATGGGTGCTTCGAACCGCCTGTAGGCAAATGAAAGCCTGGCAAGAAGCGGGTTTGCCGAATATCAGCGTCGCAGTCAATCTGTCGGCGCGGCAATTCAAGCAAAAGGACTTGGTGGAGATGATCGCAGAGGTACTGCGAGATGCCAGGTTGGACCCGCGCTATCTGGATATTGAGTTGACTGAAAGCATGGTGATGCACAACGTCGAGGCGGCGGTGATTACCCTCGGCAAGCTGAAGGACATGGGAATCAATCTGTCGATTGACGATTTCGGTACGGGATATTCCAGCCTGAATTACTTGAAGCGCTTTCCGATTGACGTTCTAAAAATCGATCAATCTTTCGTCAGGGACATCACCAGCGACGCCGCCGATGCCGCGATCGCACGCTCCATCATCGCGCTGGCGCATAGTCTGAAACTGAAGGTGATCGCGGAAGGCGTTGAAACTGCGGGACAACTGAATTATCTGGGCACACATCATTGCGATATCGTACAAGGCTACTATTATAGCCGGCCGATGTCGGCTGTCGCTTGCGGGCAGTTTCTCCTGCGCGGAAAAAGATTGACGCGGTCATTTGGCGGTCGACCGGTTTCCAGGCAATCATTGTTGATCGTCGATGATGACGCCAATATGGCATCTGCGCTGCGGCGTCTGTTTCGTCCGGATAATTATCAAATTCTAACCGCGAAGACGGCAACCGAAGGCTTCGAATTATTGGCACGGCACGACGTTCACGTTGTTATTTGCGGTCATCGGATGGCAGGCACGAGCGGCACCGAATTTTTGAACAGGGTCAAGGATATCTACCCGAACACGGTCCGCGTCATGCTCTCCGGCTATACCGATCTGGAATCGATCATCGCAGCCATCAATCGCGGCGCAATCTATCGCTTTTTTACCAAGCCTTGGGATGACGACATATTGCGACATGATATTCGCGAAGCGTTCGAGCATCATTTGCTATTGTGCAACATGAAACCGAAAGATGAATCCGAATGTCGCATTCTGACAATCGATGCTTAGAGTTTGCCGAACCCGCAACATGCCCATCCGTGCCTGTTTTTCAACTAAAATTGGATGATCCAGGCAGAGAACCCACCCCCACAGCTCACGAGTGTTGAACCTGCATTATGGCAACCCCATCAAACGTTGCGAAAAATAGCCTGCCTGTGACGAGCCTTTTGACAATGTACGAGGTTGTAGTCGCGACACACGTGGCAATCTTGCGGGCAAAAACACCGGAGGAGCTTTATCGGTCGGTGTGCGAAACGATTGTCGAAAGCGGGCAATTCCTGCTATGTGCCATCGTCAGCCCGAATCCGATCACGTCGCGGATCAGCGTCGACGCGGCGGCAGGAAGCGCCGCCGGCGCACTACGCCAGGCCCACATGTTGACAGACGCGTCCCTGGCCGAGGAACGCGGCATTCTTGGCGAAGCATTTCGAACTTGTGAAGTAGCCGTCAGCAATGATTTCCTTGCGGATAGCCGGCTGGCGTCCTGGCATGTTGACGCAAGAAAGATGGGGGTGGCAGCCGGCGCGGCGATACCGCTGTCGGCTGACGAGACTCCAATAGGCGTGATCCTGCTTTATGCTCGCGCAAAGCACGTATTTGACGATGAGGTGATCGGCTTATTGCGACACATTGCTGAAAGTGTCGCCTCTGCGCTGGTTAATTTTGAACGTGAAATAGATCGCACATGCGCTGAGGACTCGTTACGGGCCAGCGAGGAGAAATACCGCACCGTTCTCGAGACCTTGCAGGAGGGGTACTACGAAGTCGATTTGAAGGGCCGGCCGATCCTCAACAACAGCGCCTATTTCCATATCTTCGGATATACCTCCAGCGACTTTGGAGAGTTCGACTACCGCAAGCACTACACACCTGAGATGTCAGCGGTGGTCTATGAAGCTTTTAATAAGGTTTACCGGAGCGGCGTATCCATTCCAAGTCTCTATTGGGAGTTCCAGCACAAGAACGGCAGTACCGTTCAGGTGGAGGGATCCGTTAACCTCATTCGGAATTCTAACGGTGAAGCCATCGGATTCCGGGGAATTTTTCGCGATGTGACGGCCAGGCTCAAGACCGAGGAGGCATTGCGCACCAGCGAAGCGCGGTTTCGCGCCCTCACGCATCTATCGTCCGATTGGTATTGGGAACAGGATGCTGATCTTCGATTCACATTGGTGGAAGGCCAGCACGACATAGACGATCCGATCCGGGAATTTGTCGTCGGCAAGCAATTGTGGGAATCGGGTTTCAATGTGGAAGCCGTCGACGGATGGGAACGACATCGCGAAATCGTCGCCGGCCGACTTGCCTTCCGTGACGTCGTCATCCATCGTGTGCTGCCCTCCGGCTCACCTATTTATCTCAGCATGTCTGGCGAACCCGTTTTTGACGGCCAAGGGAAATTCACCGGCTACCGCGGCATCTCTCGTGAAATCACGGAACAGAAAATTGCCCAAGAACGGATTCAGTACCTGGCGACGCACGACGGCCTGACCGGCTTGCCCAATCGCGTCATGTTCAGCCATCTGCTCAATCTTGGCATTCCATTGGCTGCGCGCAATCGTCGCAATTTCGCGGTATTGTTCATTGACCTGGACCGCTTTAAATTCGTCAACGATACGCTCGGCCACGACGCCGGAGACGGACTGTTGCAAGAAATCACGCGGCGGTTCAAGCACACCCTGCGTGCCAGCGACGTCATCGCCCGTCTTGGCGGAGACGAGTTTGTCGTGTTGATTCAGGAAATGACCGATGCGAATCAGGCGGCGACCGTCGCCCGCAAGTTATTGGTCGCAGCCATGGAACCGGTCACCCTGCTGGGGCAGGAATGCCGGGTTACCGCAAGCATCGGGATTGCCGTCTATCCTGATGACGGCGAAGACGAGCAGTCGCTGATGAAGAATGCCGACATCGCGATGTATCACGCCAAGGAAGAAGGCAAGAACAATTTCCAGTTCTTCTCCAAGGATATCAAATCGCATTCGCTGGAACGGATGGCCCTCGAAGCGAATTTGCGCCATGCCCTGGAACGCAAGGAGTTTTCCCTGCACTATCAGGCGAAGGTCGATCTCAAGAGCGGCAAGATCAACGGCGTCGAAGCTTTGCTTCGATGGCAGAATCCGGCCCTTGGTTCCGTTCCCCCGGTACAGTTCATTCCAGTTGCAGAGGATACCGGCATGATCGTCGCCATTGGTAAATGGGTGCTGGAAACCGCGTGCGCCCAGAATGTCGCCTGGCAGCGACAGGGCTTGCCGCCGGTTTGCATGGCCGTCAACCTGTCGGTTCGCCAGTTTGCCGACGAGCATTTGCTGGCCGACATTGCTTCTGCTCTGGAAAACAGCGGAATGGCATCCCATTTGCTCGAGCTCGAAATTACCGAGAGCATGGTGATCCATCATCCGGACAAGGCGATTCAGTTGCTGACAGCCATCAAGAATATGGGTGTCCGGCTCGCAATCGATGACTTCGGCACCGGCTACTCCTCACTTGGGCAACTCAAGCATTTTCCCATCGACACCCTGAAGGTCGATCGCTCCTTCATTCGGGATATTGAGACAAACCTGGGTGACAAAGCCATCACCGAGGCCATTATTGCCATGGCCAAGACCTTGAGCCTGACGGTCGTCGCCGAAGGAGTCGAAACGATGGAGCAAGCTTCGTTTCTGCGCGAACATGCCTGCGATGAAATGCAGGGATACTATTTCAGCAAACCGATCGATGGAACTGCGTTTGCGACGCTGCTCGGCAATAACAATGCGGGCGGGGTGTTGATTTGCATCCAAAACTGACCCACTGGGGATGCGGCTAATTTCTTGGACTGTTTTACGCCGTTAAGCCAAGGTGCTCACGATACTCGATGGGACTGAGATAGCCAAGGGAGATCTTGATCCGTTTTTCGTTATACCAACGAATATAAGCATCGAGTGCCTCAATGAACTGCGCAATGGTAGTCGAACGCCAATCCCTCGGATAGAACATCTCAGTCTTTAGCCTTCCGAAGAATCCCTCACAGGCGGCATTATCCGGCGAACAGGCTTTGCGCGACATCGAGCGGATCAGACTCGCGCTCCCAACCCGCGATAGCCAGCCAGGCCATCGGTAATGACCGCCCCCGATCGGAATGAACGATAGGTTTCTCATTGCCCTCGGTCACGGTCTCAATGGCCGCATCCAACATGGTGTTCACCAGTTCTGCGTCGGGGTTTGTGCCAATCGACCAGCTCACGACCATGCCATCGAAGCAGTCGATCATGGGCGACAGGTAAACCTTTCCGGCCGGGATATGGAATTCCGATATGTCGGTGAGCCACTTCTCGTTGGGTGCTGCAGCATGGAAATCGCGATTGATGATGTTCTCTGGGGCAGGACTTATTTCTCCAACGTAAGAGCGATATCTGCGCGGCTTGGGCCTGGCCGCGTGCAGTCCTTCTTGTTTCATGAGGCGCTGCACAACCTTCTCCGAGACGAACACCCGTTGCCTGTTCAACGAAGCTTGAATCCGACGATACCTGCAAGTTCGCGCCGTTGCGCTGCAAGGCATTCGTCACGGCTGTCATAATATTCCATCGTGCCATTAAGTTCGCGCCGCCCAAAATGCTTTGCCATCTTGCTATTCTCCTTTCGTTGATTTTGTCTTTGACGGTTGACTATCTGCACGAATTGCCGGTATGTCGTGATCTGCGTGACATCCACGCCCTCGGCGCGATATGCGGCGATTTCCGAGCCGGTGAAACGGATCGATTGATTGGTATAAAGCATTTGGTGTCCCTTTCGCAAAGTCGTGATCCATTTCACCGCGCAGGTTCATTCGTTCAAGTAGAGTCGACAATCAATGCGGACGCTTGCGCTTTGCAATTTCAGCATTCATTACCGCCGTAATGTTCTCAATCATTTCTTGGTCGCCAGTCACGATGCTGTGTGCAATGAATAACGTGGTGAACTGTGAACGTGTCATCGGCGCGTGCAGAGCAATGTGTTCGTTGAACGCTTTTGCAACCAGCGCGGCAGCGGGCCGATACAAAACAATTTCTTCGTCGGTCAATTGCACATTGCCGGATTCAAGTTCAATGGGCATGTTGGGTTCCTCCTATGTTTGGGTAACCATTTCATCAGGAGGTTTTCGATCATCAACCCCATTGCGGCGGGTACGGTACTGCGCTTTAACGCTACAACGAAAACGCCACGTAAAGGCCAGCCGAATTCGGACGCATTGCGGCGCGAAACGGCGCAGCACGGTTTGTAGCAGCGGTTCTTTGAACTATGCTGTAGTCGTTATAGCGACGGTTCCATCGCGGAACCCCAAGGCAGGCGCCCTTGGAGAGATAGCTTGCTCTCTTCCATGTCAAGCACTGAAGCCGGATCGTTTTTGGACCTTCCAGAATCGATCAGTCCGTCAAACCGGACATGTCGTAAGCACGTCCTTGCGCCGTGCGTTCTGTTGTATCGCGTACCGCTCCCCGAGGACGGTACGCCAGAGCGCATTGTCTTTGACAGGCAATGCCATGCGCCCGGCTCTTGGCGCATCCATAAAAGAGTTCTTCCGGCATGCCGGAACCTAGCCTTTGCGCCGTCAACTCTTGGCGCGTCCAGAAAAGAGAAGCAGAAGAAGTAAGTGAAGTCAAAGCGCGACCGGCGCCATGCTGGCCGTGAGTAGCCCATGCAGGCAAGCCAGCCTGCATGGCGGAACGCTTGCACGTTTCAGTCTTTATCGTACCGGCTCCCCGCTGGTGCGATGTAAAGCAACCCTGACGTGTACGTCGCAGCGGTATTGCAACGATGCGCACCAAGGTTTTTCCCCCTCGTGCGGTCGTGCCTCAAGCATGACAGGCACGCTACCGAGTCCTCCTTGTCGATGCAGGTTGCGCTTCATGCGCCTCATGCATTGATTCGTCTTTCGCCAAGTCCTGTGCCGATAGCGCCGGATGCGGCGATAGCGATTCACAGGCAGTGGAAGAGAGGCGGCGACCGTCACTGGCGCCACCGGCACAGTGACGGTCGCAAGTAGCACAGCCTGCGGCATTTGCAACCCGCGCCTGGCGCGGGTTGCAGCGGACCCAGCACAAGACATTTGCTATGCGAAGCGCGTAGCAAATTACGGTAACGCGGCAGAGCCGCGCTTTTCGGAGCGGGACAAGTGCAACGCGCTTGTCCCCGGTTGGTTCACGACACGAACTTTTTTCTCTGTTTTGCCAAGCAGTACCAAGCTACAAAGCAGGGCCAGCTTTATCGGCACTGCCAGCAGTATCAGGACGTGCGCGCGGCGCACTCCATCGGAACCCTGGGTCAAAGGTCCCCGCGTCATGCAGTTCCAACAGGAACGAGGGCGCGTCGCCAAATGCGTGCAGCACAGGCGAAGCAGCAACACCACTGCACAAACAGGACTAGTGTGTCCTGCGCTCCATTCAATCTCCATGCCGCTACGGCGCATGGTCGGAGCAGAAACACTTACCGAACCAAGAACACCGAATTGAAGCTTTGAATTGTTGATTGTCGATCTGCTGAATTGTTGAACTTTTGAATTTGCGAATGTTGATTTTTAACTTTTTACATTGCGGATGGGATTTGATCGGACTAATCGATTTCCCGTCGCGGAAAGGAAGCCACATCATGATTTATCGCGCCATTTGCTATTGCACGCACGAACGGATGCATGACGCACCTGAATCCGTTGTGTTCATTCAAGCGGTTACACGCGATGATGCCGCCGTGAGGCTAACGCATCTGCTGGCCGACATCTGGGATGTCCCACAGACGAGCGTGGAGTTCTACAACCTGAACGATACGCCCGAACTCTATGCCAGCGCCATAGGCGGTGCGAAAAGCGGCGATGCCCGCTATTTCGAGGTCGGTGTGCAAGGCGGCGCACCGATTTACCTGCTTCACGACGCGCCGCTGTTTCTGTTGCCGCCCAAGTCCAATCGGCGGCTACTCCATGCGTGGAAAAGCTTGTATGCCATGCCCGATTTTGTGTCGGCTGAGTAAGTTTAACGAGTCAAGTGCGACTGTGGCTGGACCTTGGTCATGCCGCAGTCGCATTGACGAACAGTAATCCGCCATTTCCGAGACTAAGGTGAGACTGATGCGCGACCGGAGAGCGACCGAGACGGCATGTGACGCCATGGAGCGTGCGTCCTTGCCTTTGATTTCAACACCTTATGTGCCAGTGCTTGAGCGCCGCCGGCGCAGCCTGCGGCCACGTTTTAACCAGTTGGCACATGACATCCGCGCGATCTGCCGGCGTAACCCCGAGGGTGGGCAACGGACGCAGGTTGACCGTCTGCGTACCTTGCTGCTGTGCGTGAAGCCGCTGGACCGCCGCAAGAAGGCCGTCAATCTCCATGCCGACGATATTCGCCTGCTGGTCCAGCAGTGGCATGCCAGGCAGCTGGCCTCTTCCACAATCCGCTTCCGGCTGCTTTGCCTGCGCTGGCTCGCCAGGAAAATCGCCAAGCCCGAGATTGTCGGGCCGGATCGCATGTACGGCGTGGACCGGAGACGGAAATGAGAGATTTGAATTGGGAACTCAAGGAACTGTGCGAGGACAACCTTGACGGCTCGTTTGCCACCCAAGACGGACGCGAACGCACGCTGACGGCGTTTGCCAACCTGATGGCGGCATTGGGCTTGACCAAGCTGACCTTGCGCGGCCTCAAGCCAAAACACATCGAATCCTTTGTCCGGCATCTGCAAGACAAGGGATTGGCCGACGGCACCATCAAAACGCAGATGACGCATGTGCGCTGGATGGCGGAAAAGATCGGCAAGCAAAACATCGTGGCCCGAAGCAATGAGGCTTACGGCATTGCCAACCGGGTGTATGTGACCAACGAATCGAAGGCGCGGGAGTTGACGGCGATCGAGTTGGACAAGGTGACCGATCCGTATGTGGCGATGTCGTTGCAATTGCAGGCGGCATTCAGCTTGCGCCGGGAAGAGAGTTTGAAGATACGCCCCGAGAAAGCCGACCGGGGCGACAAGCTGGTGTTGCAGGCGAGCTGGTGCAAAGGAGGCCGGGAACGCGCGGTCCCGATTCGCAATGACGTGCAGCGGCAATTGCTCAACCGCGCCAAATCGCTCGCCAAGGGCGGCAGCTTGATCCCAGCAGACAAAACCTACAAGGAACATTTGCGGGAATTCCGCACGCAATGCGAGCGCGCCAACATCCACAAGGTGCACGGCCACCGCCATCGGTATGCTCAGGAGCGTTACCGGGAACTGACCAAATGGGTCTGTCCAGCCTGCGGCGGGCCGAGAGCCAAGCAATTAACTGCCGAACAGAAACGAATCGATAAGCAGGCGCGCTTGACGATTTCGGCGGAGTTGGGGCATGGGCGCGAACAAATTACTGCCGTGTATCTGGGCCGATGAGAAATGAATACGCTCGATTTGCATCAGGCTGCGGCTTTCCTGCATATGCACCCGGAAGAAGTGCGTCGTCGCGCCAAGTTGGGATTGCTGCCCGGCGCCAAACCGGGCAAGGCATGGATTTTTATCGAGGACGATCTTGCCGAATATGTGCGCTCGCACTATGCTAGTCAACGGCAAGCGTTGCAAGTGACACCGAGAAAGGATGAATCATGTCACTCTACAAACGCGGTAGTACGTGGTGGATCGATTTCACCACGCCATCAGGAGAGCGCGTTAGACGCTCTGCTGAAACAGAAAGCAAGGCTGAAGCCAAAGAATTGCACGACAAGCTGAAGGCGGATTCGTGGCGGGTGGCGAAACTGGGTGAGAGGCCGAAGTACACCTGGGACGATGCCGGATGCCAATGGCTGCTTGCGACAGAACACAAACGTACCCATCAAGACGATGTAAGAAAATTGGGTTGGTTGCAGCAGTTCTTACGGGGTAAGGAATTGTCGACGATTACCCGTGAGGAGATTATCGCCATAGGTGAGCGTAAGCGAACCGAAGCCAGCGGACCAACGGCAAATCGTTATCTCGCTCTCATCCGCGCCATTCTTCGTAAAGCGTGTCACGAATGGGAATGGATCGATAGAGTGCCGCAAGTCAAGCTATACAAAGAGGCGAAGCGGCGAGTGCGGTGGTTGACGCCGGAACAGGCAAGTCGTTTGCTATCCGAATTACCCCCGCATCAGCGCGATATCGTACTGTTCGCCTTGGCAACGGGGTTACGACAATCAAACGTCGTCAAGCTCACTTGGGATCAGGTGGATTTGAACCGCAAGACTGCTTGGATTCCAGGCGACAAGGCGAAGGGTAAGGAAGATATACACGTTTCGTTGAGTCAGTTGTCGGTCGATTTATTGCAGCGGCAGCTGGGTAAGCATTCCGAACGCGTATTTACCTATGCCGGTCGGCCAGTCAATCAAGTAAATACGAGAGGCTGGCGTAGTGCTCTGGTACGCGCGGGGATCGAAAACTTTCGTTGGCATGACTTGCGGCATACTTGGGCGAGCTGGTTGGTGCAAAACGGTACGCCAATGTATGACTTGCAGGAAATGGGTGGTTGGAAGTCTACCGAAATGGTGCGGCGGTATGCGCATCTGGCTCCGGCGCAAATGGCGAAACATGCCGAAATAGTTGGGAATCTGCTCTGCGTCACGAATACGGCACAAGGGCAGAAATAGAAAGGGGTCGCATCGCTGCAACCCCTTGTTTTTACTGCGAATTTTGGTGGGCCTCCCGTGAGTCGAACACGGCACCAACGGATTATGAGTTTGCCGGGGACGCAGTGTATCTAGGGAAATCAACGGTAAGTAAGCATAGGTTAAGAAAGGCAAGAGTATATTACAAATCAATGAGTTACGGTAATTTACGACAATCTAGAGAAAGTGATGAATGTACCGCCACTGTACCGCGCCAGTACCATTGCCGCTTGTGTCCGCTGAAGCCACCAGCTTAGTTGTTGAACGCATTACCAATGACCGATAATTGGCAACACGCAGAAAGTGGAACACCTCGGCCGCAAAATGCTGCTTGCGCTGTTAGATGACAATAGTTGCACGATGACAACAAAGGGAAGACATGGCGCAAACACATCACGAAGTACACTGGCTTGAACACGAGCACATGCGCTCCGCCCTTCACGCCATCGAGGAGCGCGCCGGCGTCCGAGAAAAACACGAGGCATTCGTCGAGTATCACGGCGACAACGATCTCAGAAAACTTTATTTTTCCGTTCCAGATAAGGCGCTGCGCAAAGAGTTGATCGCGCAGTGCCGGCGGTTACTGCTACATGCAAGCGACGGGACGCGCGCCAGAATCGCCGACGCCGAAACCGAACTCGCCAAACTCGAAAACACGGGCATCCCCACTCCGTGGATGATGCCAGGATTGACGGCATGCGGAGCCGTCTGGCTTGGATATGAGCTGGGTTCCATGCCGGGCGCGTTGGCCGGGGCGGTCGGAGGTTTCTTCGCTGGCAATGCCTACGTCGGCGCAAGAAAAAACGCCTGGCTGCGTGAGATCGCTCAAGCAAAATATGCTGTCGAGGAACTGCGCGACGAGGAAAAAAGGGATGCAGCCTACTTTGATCGCCGTCCGGTCTTCTCCGAGACAGAGGAAGAATCCGGCGCAGAGGACGAGGGACCGCAGCCAGAACCGCCGATCCACTGGTACGCACGTCTTGGCGACGTTGAGATGGTCAAGCAGGAGATTGCCGCTAGCGTTTCCATTGAACTCGAAAACGATGAGTCTTGGGGGTCCCGCCCTCTGCACCGTGCAGCCGCGAACGGCAACGTCGAAGTCGTCGAAGCATTGCTCGCCGCAGGAGCGAACTTCAGGGCAGCAAACACACTTCACGAGTGGCTTCCCATCCACTACGCTGCTAATTGTGGCTGTGCTGAGACAATCCGCTTGCTGCTTAACGCTGGTTCGCCAATCGACGCACTCGACAGCTACGGAAATCAGCCGATCCATCTGGCCGCTGCAAGCGGCAACGCTGAATCGGTCGAGACTCTGCTGAATGCCGGCGCGAAAGTGGACGTACTCGACCAGTTCGGGAACCAGCCAATCCACGTCGCGGCCAACGCCGGGCATGCTCAGATCGTCGAAACGCTACTAGCTGGCGGGGCAGATGCCAACGCAGGCAATAGTCACGGCGTGCGGCCTTTGAATTTCGCGTCGCATGATAAAGGCTCAACGTATGCGGCGACGATTCATGTTCTCGAAACCGCAGGCGCAAAGCGTAACGACCCGGAGCCGGAAGTCTCGATTTAGATATCAGGAACATTCATGCCATCGTTAATAGGGCAAAAGTCACTTCAAATTGTTAATCGAAAACTGCCGTTCTGCTATGTGTGCGGCCAGGTGTTGGCAGATGGCGGCCAACCGAACCGCGATCACGTGCCGCCAAGTGCATGTATTGCACAATGCGACAAAGCGCAAAGCCCGTTGATTCTTCCTACACATCCGGCTTGCAACGCATCTTTCAAAGTGGATGACGAGAGGACTGGACAATTTCTATCGATCTTGCACGGGAAGATTTCCAAGCCAGAAAACAGACGTTTGAAATATGAACAGTTTTCTAATCCGTCGCTAGCTCAACGAGGTATCCAATCGGAGGCCGTAACCAATGTGGACATGTATGGCGTCGTCGCACGCTGGATACGCGCTTTTCATGCAGCCTTATATTTTCACCCCTTGCCAGCAAATACCCGCTTTGCAATCGAACTACCCTTCGAGGTCATTAGCCCACTAGAAAATGGTCAACATATTATTGACAACGGCCGGCCCCGACAACGCACACTCTGCGAGGAAACGATTGCCAGCAATAGGCTAACGAAGACGATTGACCGCCTCGCTGCATGGAACGGCAATCTGCGATATGAGTGTGTTTGGGTGTTGACGCCCATGCATGCTTATTGTGTCTTTTGGCTTGATTTCTATAGCTGGGGGCGATTAGCGCGGCTCACAGGACATAATCCGATGGATTGCGTTGGCTTTTATGAATTGTCCTTAAACGAGCTACCTGCCCAAGCCACTGTCGAGTCAAAAATCATAACGGCAAAGCGTACCTATAGTTTTGGCCTGTAAAGCTAACATCGCACGTATCATTTCATTGCCGGAACCATTATTCGTCAGGGACAATTATGACTGATACCAGGCGGCCAGCAGGCCGGGGGCGTGATCTCCGCGGTCTGCTGGTCGACAGGGCCAAATACGTCTATGCCGTCCCACATTGACCCCGTCGGCGTCCGCGACGACCGGCAATGTGGTCCACATCGAGATTAAGGAAAAGCCACCAGCCGCCCTGATAGCGAACATCGTGCTGCAGGTCTTCCAGGTGCGAGGTTTTTGGCACGGCACCGCGATGTTGCTTGGCAATCACCTCCGACAGCCGGTCGGGCAGCTCATGCACCGAGTCGGCCATCGCGTACAGCTTGAAATCCGGCAGCGTCGCGCCGATTGCTCCTCGTGCTTCGGTTCGGATATAGGCAAGGCAGAACATCGTCATTTCTCCCCGCGCTGGTGAAATTGACCAAGATTCGCGTCTTTGGTGTATCTTTGCAATGTCATGGCTGCTCTCTCAATGGGTTTTCGTGACAGGCAGTGCGGACGCCGCAAACGTCCTCGCTGCCACCTTCGCAAAAGTCGCGCCGTTGATTTCCCGGAACGACAATACCGCCAGCGGATCGTCCAGCGCCTCCAGGAGATTGGCGAAATCCCAAAGTTCAATCGGCGAAACCACCATATCGGCTGTATCTTCATCGTGCCACGCCAAAAATAGCCTGCCGCCGACCTCCAGGACATACCGCACCGGCCCCGCGCCGCGCTCCGACAAGGAGTCGTCAAACACGTGACGGACTGCCGTTGCATCAGTCATTGCCGCCATTGCCGTTGCAAGATCATTGATGCAGTTTTTCATATTCACTTCTCCTTTTCAGTAGGGATATATCGCCAGCAATTTCATTCGTCAGCAGTTTCATTGACCGAAAAAAGGGGCCGGCCGGCGTCGTCAGCAAATGTGGCATCGCACTTCGGTTCCGTGTTCCAGTTCGTGCAATACCAGAACAACCCCTTTTTCCCACGCTTGCATTTCAGACGGCCAGTACCGCACGCCGGGCATGGCTCGGCAAGGCGGTCGTTGTTCTCCATGTATGCGGTCACTTTCGCCTTGCTCTGCGAAACGAACATGAGCGGCAGTTGCTTTAAAAATATCTCGTTCCGTTCAACCATGAGCGCGTTCGCCGCCACTTTGTCGGGCGGCGTCGGCAGGGTGAACGCAAGCCACTCCCTGATGTAGTCCAGCATGCCGGCGATCAACTGCTGCTCAGTCCGATCCCGTTCCACTTGGCGGGCGAGCCGGTTGATCGTCGCTGCGATACGCGCCTCCACTTCTGAAAGGTAGTCCTTCTCGTCCTCCTGCCTGAGAAAATCGGAGATAGCCACCCGAATCAACTCACCGGCCGCCACCTTACTCACACCGGCTCTCGCTTCGAGTTGCTGCCGTTGATCGTCGTCAAGGCGCACGGAATATGTGCGTTTTGTTGCCATAAATTCCTCCTGAATTCGTATTGCAAATGCGCCCTGCAATCGCAATACATTTTTGAAAAACGCAGTACGCACTAATGCTGCATACCGCAACGTAAAACCACAAAAACAGCAGCGCAGCGCAATACCCCCTTTATGTTCCACTAAGAAAAATCATGAGGGGTTGTGCAGTACGATTTTCCCGCGACGCCAAACATCTGATTCCGAGCTGTGCTTACGCAAGAATCCATCCCAGGTAAACACCGGCACCGAAACAAAATGGGAACAAACCGCAACAGGAAATGAACAAAAAGGATGCACATTGGATGCAAACCGCAACAAAAAATGAACAAAAAGGGAACACATTGGACGCATAACGGATGCATATCGCTAACATGCGAATATCCGATGCGTGTACACGCATCGGATGCGCGGTATGCCGATGTATGCCTCAAAAAATCGGCGCTGTCTTCCGCTCTCCAAGGTGGCGAATCGTGTCAAGGATTCGCTTGTTACCTCTGCGTCGCGCTGGCGTCGGGATTGGCTGGCCCGCTGCTCGATGCGCGGCTTTGATTTCATCCCATCTGGCGGCCAGTGCCTTCAATACCTCGTCGTAGCCGCCGCCTTCCGCCTTGGCGGTTGGCTGCTCGGTCAGCCAGGCCGCCCACACGGTGCTACCACGGCGAAAGGTGGGGATGACTTCAACGGCGAACCCGTCAATTTTTGGTGCTTTGCTCATCTGGTCTGACTCCTGTTCGTGAATTGTGATGACTGAGTAATCGTTATTCATTTCAAATACGATGACTCAGTAACCGGAATTACCTACTCGTCGCCGTGGTGCGTTTGGATTGAACCGCCGGCAGCGCCGCCGGTTTTCTCCATCTCGGTCAACACCTGTTTTGCCGCATCGGTGGCTTTGCTAGATGCCGCTGGCGCAGGGGAGCCAGAATTCGCGCTTTCAGGGCTTTTGGTGGCGTCCACCACTGGTGTCGCTGCCGAGGCTGTCGTAGCGGCCGCAGGGCTTGCGTTTACGCCGTCAGTCCCCTTGGGCGTGTCGGTTACTGGTACGGGTGGCGACGCTGCAGCGGTCGCGGTCGTCGGCGCTGGCGCGGTGGTCGATTTGTCCGATCCAGACGCAGCAGGCGCGGCGACAGTTGTGGCTCCGCTGGTTGCGTCGCTGTTTGGCGCTGGCGGCGTGTCGCGGGTTGATGCTGGTGGCGCTTCATCGTTCACCTGTGGCTGGGCGTTATCCGTCGCCGGCGGAACCTGGCTTGCCGGCCCTGCAGGCGACGCCGGCGCCGATGGCTGACCACCAGGGACGGATGCCGCCGGACTACCGGCCGCCTTCGCCTCTCGTATGTTTGCCGTTTTGGCGTCCATCCGGTTTGCTAATTGGCCGCCGGCAGATTCCGCGCCGAGTCCCTTGACCTTATCCATCGCAGCCTCGCCAACGGCGCTGCCAATCGCACCAGCAGCGCCGGCCGTGGTTGCCATCATGCCGCTCGCGCCTTTCTCACGTGCTTGGGTAATCGCGGACTGGCCGGCCTTGATCGCGCCAGCGACGCCGTTGGCCGCGCCTGTTCCAAGAGCGTATGCACCACCCGCTACCGCACCAATTGCACCTCCGGCTACCAAGCCCGCGCCTACACCATCGCCGGCCGACAAGGAAGCGGTCCCGCCCAACAGGTCTGACGCCAAGGTAGGAACCTTCAACGTCAACATCAGCAATAGCACCGAGCCGGCCAGCACCGTCCAGATCGGCGCGAGATTGGTTAATGACAGGTTCGCAATCTCCGTGCCGAACGCGGCCGCGAGTGTCATGCCGACCGCGATGATGAAATAGATCGCCATGAATCGAACGCCGTACACAATCGGCGTGGTGATGACCTTCATTGCCATATCTCGGGTGAACTTGAGCGCGCCAAAGGCCAGCACAATCGGATACACCGCCAGGTAGAACCAGAGCTGCACCCAGGCAACCGCGAATTGCGCGGCCAGAATGGCGAAGCAAACAACGATGATGATGAGCGCCATACCGATCAGGATTGCCGCAAACGGATTGCTCATCGCGGCAATCCCCGCCGGAACCGGGACACCGGCGACCGTGGCATTGTCGGAAAACTTCGTCATCATCAAATTCACCAGGTCGATGCCTTGCCAGAATACGTCGCCTGGACTGATTGCCGAGGTGCCGGCTCCGGTCTTTCCGATCTGGATGAAGCTATTGACGAACGCAAGCGGCACGCTTGGATTGTTGATGATCCAAATAACGAAACTGACCCACATTAGGCGCATGATGACGGCCGTGCCAATTTCAACCGTATCGGCATTTTTTAGAATGCGGCTTGCCACCAGCCAGCTAATATCGATTGTGAACAGCGTATAGGTCAGCTTCAGCGCAATCGACGTGATGTTTTGTCCGAACTGCGTGGCCGCCGTTTGGTACTGCGTCATGATCGAACCTAAGTCGTATTCGCCGGTCGCAAACGCCGGCGACGCGGCCAGCAATAGGCAAGCTGCCATCAACCACCATTTTGATTTTTTCATGGCTAATATCCTTTGAAGCCGCTTTGGCCTGGCTTACGCACCGTGCCGTCGCCCTGGTGCGTCAGTTGTTTCATGGCGTCGTCCTGTTCTTTTTGGCGTTGCCTTGCCTCCTCATGCGCTTTGCTGTTGCATCCGGTCAGCAATGAGAACAGCGCGACGATGAGAATGGCGATGGCGAGCGAACTCCACTTCTTTTGTTGATGCGTGAGGTTGCGCGTCAGATTGTTCAGTGTGGTAATCATGTTTTCCTCCTGATTAGAAGCCGGTGAAGCCGCTTTGGCCGGATGGACGCACGGTGCCGTTGCCTTGCTTCATGAGCGTTTGCGTGGCATCCGTCTGGTTCGCTTGGATTTGTGCTTGCACTGCAAGGTAGTTGGACTGCGACTGCGTTTGTGCGGCCAACATCTGGCGCAGTTTCTGCAATTGGTCAATCGTCTGACTGGCGATCATGTTGCCGGCTTGAAGGGCCTGCAGGGAGCCTTGCGATCCGGCAGACATGCTTTGAATTTGCTGGATTGCCGAGCGCTCGTTGGCAAATTGCGAGGCATTCAAACCGGCCGACTGCAAGGCAGAATTCAACCCATCCATAGCCTGGCCTATCAGCGCCTTGTACTGCGTGCCGTAATTGGTAGCGCCTGCCGTCTTGGCGTATCCGGGATATGCCTGTCTAAACATCGAGTCGATGCTGCCTGCGCTATAGCTGATTGCGGTTGTTTGCGATACCAATTGCGCTAGGTTGGTCAAATCCTGTTGCGCTTGGCCCCAAAGCTGTTGCGGCGCGTTAAGCAGGTTTTTCAGCTGCTGCTGTTCCATCTGGACCTGTTGAATCGCTTGCTGGACCTGTTGGTACATTTGCGCCGACTGCGTGACCAGCTCGAAGTTATTCAGAATCTGCGTTACTTCGGTCGAGCCGCCGTTGCCGGCGACGCTGCCGGCGTTGGCTGAGGATGCGATCAAGCTGCCAGCGAGCGCTGTGATTACGCTTTTGCGTAGTGCGATTGAAATCATGGGTATCTCCTTTTGAGTCTCCTGTTGTCCACAGGCGACAGGGTTAAATAAATGGTTAAAGACTGGTTAACTGCCCATCAAAATCGCCGGAAATGTAAGCTGGGCAAGGCTTTCAGCGTTTCCAGGTGTACTTCATAAGTCGGTAGGTCGTACTTCATAGGTCGGTAGTCCGTACTTCATGAGTCGGTAGTGGTGGCGGCCACGCGTACTTCATAGGTCGGTAGTTCATATCCGTTCCACATGGATCAGTTCGCCACGAATTGCGCCGTTCCTGAGAAAACCAACACGCTGCAATTCGGACAGGGCAATGGAAACCAGTTGCTTGAATTTGCGTGGCTTGACGGTATTGCAACCGCATCCTCTCTGCAGTGTGTTCAGCTTAATAGGGACTGGCGCACGATGAGATGCCAGATAACCGTGCATCCAGGTAGCCAAACCAGACGGCAAGGCTAAACGCTGTTCCCATTGCAGATGCGTAAAATGAACGTCACCAAACAGCTCGACCATTTCCGGCGCGACGAACACGCGCCATTTTGCCAACCTTGCGCCGGTGGTTTCATCCTGCCATTCAAACTTCGGAATCATGGACAGGCTCACACCACGCGCCAAGCGCTTGGAATGAATTGCGAGCGAGGTCGCCTGCATTCGGCGAAGACTTTCGCAAAGGCGCTCGATGTGGCCCGGATTGGGCTTTGATTTAGTCACGCGAAGCGCCTGCACCATGCTGTAGGCTGTGAATTCGACCGGGCTGCCGATTGGAACCTCTTTCGCTAGGTGTATCAGTTGGAGCCAAACAGATTCGTCATTTTGGCGTAGCTCTTCGCCGGTAAAGGTGATGCGAGCCGACTGGTCGATGATCGCTATCGCCTCGTTCTTAAAATAGCGTCGTGGTTGATTCCGGTTCCTGGCGTTGAACAGTGCCGAGCGCAAGATTTCGTTCGGCATGCAACGTATCTCGTCGCCCCACAATGGAAGCTGAACGGCGATGGGCCGGCGAGGTGGCTCCGCTGCCTGTGCAGGCCGTGGCTTGCTCTTAGCGCGCTCCGCCATGTTCTGCACAAGAGCAAGCAGATCGGTACTACTCGACGGCAAAGCATCGTCAGGTGAGCAAAGGGCCAGGCGTTTCACTTGTAAATCACTCTTTGGCTTCGCCGCTCAACACTTCAGCGATTTCCGATGTTCGGAAGTACAGCCGCCGGCCGACCTTTACCTTCGCCATATTGATGCGTTGCGCACATTCGCCGTTCGACCGGAGGAATACACGAACGCTCTCCGGCGATCGGTCAAGAACTGACGAGAGCGCGATGACCGACATGAGCGGTCCGTATTTAGAGACCAGTGCCTCTTCGATTGTCATGATTGAACTTCCCTTCCTTTAACTGCGCATTGGCTTGCGTTGTAAGATGGAAGGATGCTAAATTTCAAATCAACTAAAATCCACGGCGCAAAATTGATGAATTTCACGACATCATCCCAAGACATATCAAAGCGGGGACCGAAACATATGGTTTCGGGAAAATCAGTAAAATCAGGACGGCCGCCGCGTGCGGAGAATGAGCGAATCAGAACTATTGCCTGGTTCAATGCCGTGCAAATTGCACTAGAGGTAGACAAGCCGACTGCAGTTGGCTGTCGCATACAGGCAGCTTCGGATGCGCTTGGCCCCAAAGGATGGAGCGGTGATCTCAAAGATTCAAATCGCTGGTCACGCTACGCAAAAGGGAGTGAGACGCCAAGCGAAGGGATACTGTTATTTGTAAACAAAGCCGTCCCTGATTCGGCGCATGTATTCCAACGTGGCCCAAGTGACCTTTGGCTAGTGCTTTGGGCAAATAATGAATTTCAAATTGGTTACGAGGATATTGATGCGCTTTACAACATCAAACCAGATGGAATTAATTTTCAATGGCTTGGACGTGTGATTGCGGCGTGGAGAAAAAAAGGCGGAGCGGACGGCCTATATGAAGCAATAATGCTTGGGCTAAATTCACCAGCAATAAAATCGCCATTGGACCGGCTCAATGTTTGGGAGTCTATCTGTGCAGATATTAGAGCGACAGAGCGACGATATTTGTTGCGCGACGTAAAAAGGGCGGATGAGATTTTCATGATCGGGCGTCATTTCTTGAAAATCGACAATCCAATTGAAGCGTACTTATTTGATCCTGTCGGCTTTTCCACGAAAGCCATTTCCGCCGATTTGGATGCATCAACAATCTGCATTCCGTTAAATCAGTAGTAGCTGTATTGCACTGAAAACAGGTTTATGTTTTCCCACTCGAAGGCTTGATATGGCCATAAACGCGAATCACGAGAAGAGAATGAATAACCCAATTCGCAATGCCGCGACCTAACAAATTTTCGCCGGCAATGCCATGTGCAATTTTATTTCTCAGGTTAATTCCCTTGGGATGCGTATAAAGTGCGCGAAGATGGTGGCGAGCTGTCGAATCGAACTTTTCCATGAACGTCTTGTGGTGAAGTACCGTACCCATGCCAATTGCTTCAAGCCCACCAGCATCTTTGCTCGGCTGCATCACGGACTCCCCCATCGATACCAAAACGGATCGCAATGCCGCTTCAACCTGTGGCACCAAAATATGTATCGCCTTAACGGCATCTTCCTCAAACCATGCATCGATTCCGTACTTCAGTAAAACGTGGGTATGCGATGGGAAGAGCGGACTTTGCGCAAGGAAGGCAAGCAGATCACCCGCATTGATGTTCCACCTAACTTTTCCATGCTCCAAAGCCTGGTGAACCCACGGTGCCCCAGCACCAATCAACGTAGCAGCTTGGTTGATCATCCGGCCGGGCATGTCATCCTTGACCGATCCAATGGTGGCAGCAGTAAATCCATCCTTGCCCATAATAGCGAGCGGTAGATGTGCTTGAAGCGGCGCATTAGCGGTCGCCGTTTCGACCATGCTGCGAAGTGTCGCTTCGCTAGTCATTAAATTTACAGCAATGCGTGCAAGAGCAAGCTCCGCAGAACCTGCAGTGAGTTCATCAAGCCATGCCTCCATTTCCGATTGGGGAACCTCGATGCCCACAGACAATTGCTTCATCGATCGTTGTGCCTCATCCGCTCGCGCACGTATTGAAGATTCGACCCGAGCGACATCTACTTCGAGATTGGCAACGCGATATTTCGTAATCAGAGTTTCGAGCCACGAAATCGCCGTAAGTGCGTCGGCTTTCTTGGCTATTGCCTCAAACGCAGCTCCTGCAGTCTGGAGAACAGCACTACATCTTGTGATGTCACTTTTTGCCAACCAGCGACCGATTCTATCGGCTGCACTCAGCGCTTGGTGTGGATCGAATCGCTCAGCGTCTTCAATGTTTGCGTGGACAGCAAGACTTGCCTCCAGCCAGTCTATCAACTCGGAACGCTCCAAGTCCGATAACGTCAAATTTTCTCTATTTTTCCACAGTAAATTATCTATCTGCCAAATACTGGATTCGCCTGCTTTCATCTGCTCGCGTTGATGTGAGAAGGTCAAACTCCTTGCGCGATCAACAAGAATATTGTCCTTGATATATATCGCCAATTCCAGAGCGCGTCCAAGGAATCTCCATGCTTGGCTACTATCGACAAAAGAATTCTTCTCTACGACTTCAAGATATGCATTGATGGCTCCTTGAGCGAGCGTTCTGGGGCGCTCAATGGGAGCTTCGTTTGGGTGACATTTATTCCACAACCGACCGATTTCCCAAGCGAGGTCAGCATAACGGGCACGGAGTGTCAGGTGCGGCGTTTGGGCATATCGGTCTTTCCAATATTGGATAATTTCCAAATCAATTTGCCGTGCGTCTGGCTGATATACTTCAACACCATCATTCGTCATCATGGACGACATAGGGCCAAAATAGATATCCCAAGGTGGTCGCGGATCAGTATTCAATGCAATGAAACGTAAGCCGAATATTTCAGCTTGGCATCCCTTGCGTTCGTTAACAGTCAGGGATTTTGGTTCATCTACGAGCGCTTCAAGGCCGAAGGAAAAATTGTTTTCATCGAGTGGCGACATGCTGGTTTCAACAGCGTCAAGGCATCCCTTGATAGATGAAATAATTTCTACTGGCATACTCGCTCTCCGATCCTACGTTACGCACTCACCAAATGATAACTGGTTGCATGAATTCCTTCTAGCTGTGATCGATATTGACGTGATATAGCTTCAAACACATGCATATGTAGCTTGGAGCAAATCCTGCAAGACAGCTTCGTTTGCACGATCCACTTTCTCAGACTCGCGCCAAGCGCGAATTTTTGAGCCGTACTCGTCACGAATGCGGGCGATTCCAGAATGGTTGTGAACGCCCAATCGTTCACGAGTCTGCCATGAACGCGATACTGCCGCGTTCAGTTCGAGCAGTCGTTGACTATCTGGCGTCGCATTTGATTCTTCCTGATAAACCGCCGCCATAAGAATGCCGATCAGGTCGGTGATACATTCACAAGCGGACTCAAAGGCAATAGCTTCGTCCTGGGTCCATTTTGGTACAGTGTGGGACATATTCATATCGACCCTTTCTTTGGTTGGCTGACAGTCGCCAGTTCATCTATTGCGAGCTCAGCCTTCTTGACACCATCCAGCCGAGCTACCAAATCCTCAGCTCTCAGATGTGTATATCGCCTGAGCATTTGCATTGATTTGTGGCCGCTAATGGAAGCTACTTCCTGGTCGCTCAACCCTGACTCGACAAGGCGACTCACGGCCTCATGCCGAAGGTCGTGAAATTTCAAATCAGTGACGCCGATAGTCTTCTTGAGATCAACCCATACCTTGTTGAAATTGTACGGCCGGCGCTTACCATCTTTGCCAGGTTCCCCGAAAAAGATCAGGTCTGTGTCGATGGGCCGAATAGGGTTATTCAACGCTAGCCGGAACTGCTCCGTCGCCGCCAGTGAGAGCGGAACCGTCCGAGGTAGCGTATTTTTCGTTTCAATGAGTCGCACAATTCGCCTGTCGAGCATTACTTGCGAACGACGCAGCGTTGATATCTCGGACGAGCGCATTCCGGTTTCGATGGCGATACGCACAATCCAGCTCAACATTGGATTTGAATGTTTATCGACAGCGGCCAGCAGTAATTTTTCCTCATCCAAGGTCAACCGCCTATTGCGGCCGGGTCCTGGCGCAGGGCGGCGAATGTTCAGCACTGGATTGAAAGAAAGGCCAAGACCCCATTCCTTCACTGCAATGGTGAAGAGATGGCCGAGCAGTGCCAGCTCAAGACGGACGGTGTTGGCAGCTCTCGGCAGTGGATTTGGCTTACCATCCTTCATGCGGTCTTCGCCGGCAAGCCTCTTGTCGCGGTATTCGGCGATGAGGTCCGAGGTAACGGCCGCCAGCGAATACTTGCCGAAGAATTGGAAGAGTGGCACTGACCGCTTATGCTCGGCATTTTGAGTGAGCGGGCGTTTTGTTGGCGTGACCTCGGATAGATAGCGCTTCAGCGCCTTCTCGAACGTCAAGCGCTCCGATGGCGCACGCTGGATAAAGACGCCGCGCACCATGTCATCTTCGGCGCGACGCGCCCAATCCTCGGCGTCCTTTTTCAGTCGGAACGTCTTGATAGATGTAGGCCATCCAGCCTTGCGAATGACCGCTTTCCAGGTGCCCGAGGGGGTCTTCACGATGGTCGCCATGCAATCTCCAGTACTGTCAAATTTTGCTTACTGTACCGAAATTGTACCGGACCACGCCATAGAAGCGAAAAAAGGACTTAGATTTTCACCTAAGTCCTTGATTTTATTGGTGGGCCTCCCGTGAGTCGAACACGGCACCAACGGATTATGAGTCCGCTGCTCTAACCAAGCATGAGCTAGAGGCCCTGAAAGAAAAAGAACGCGTGCATCATAAACCAATTGGCCAAGCGGGAGGAATACCCCGCCCGCCAATTGGCTTAATTCCCCTCGAGGAAGCTCTTCAGCTTGTCGGAGCGCGAAGGATGGCGCAGCTTGCGCAGCGCCTTGGCTTCGATCTGGCGGATGCGTTCGCGCGTGACGTCGAATTGCTTGCCGACTTCTTCGAGCGTGTGGTCGGTCGACATTTCGATGCCGAAGCGC
>OULX01000016.1_pt1 | contig 23231 bp, 12 predicted proteins | sample 1690861 | NCBI WGS metagenome assembly OULX01 (sample SAMEA3914813, study PRJEB12502) | metagenome | biome: forest; material: soil | place: Canada | collected 2011-07-07 | depth 0.3 m
AACGATTCGATTCCTGATTCTGTTCCTTGCTACATGCCTTGTTTTGAGGGCCATTGCGACTTGGCAAACATTTAGGCTATCGAAATATACCAGAAGTCTCAAGGATTCGGGTCGATTGAAAAGGTTAAATCTGCCTCAAGTTAATTACGAATACCTTTTATTTCCTTAAGGGAAATTAACTTGTCAAAATTTATTGGCGGCATGAATTGGTTTTGTTCAAATCGGTTGCCTAAGTGTCTCGACTATGCAATGAACCACTTTAACTTTCCGATCTTGATTCGCTGGACAATGCAATATTGGCCAATAGTGGTCTGTCCTCCCCCTACATCGGTGATTTTAGCCCCGTTCTTCAGGTCCGCAAGGCCTATCGATATGGAGCCGAAGAAAACGCTCCTCGGTCATTGAATTCGATTTCCCTGCAATGGCAGGCAACCATAGGTCCTTGAGGCTAGAAATCACTGTGCGGAGTTATTTGTCTCCCGTCGCTTGTAATTCGACACCGCCAGATCGGCCATGGCTGTACGGGCCACTGCTCCCAACATCTCTGCCAGCGCCTGTGGCGCAGACCTCTCAGGATTATGATCAGAAGTTAACTGCATTAATGTGAATCCACGTTCCTTTGCTTGTAGATACGACAGATATTCATCGGCATCTTTCTCTTCCTGGCCAGGTTCCATGGCCAGGATAAATGTTCCGGGTATTTTTTTGCGCGCTTCATTTTTCAGAGAAATCCGATCAGTGAATGTCTTGAACGATTGCGGTACGTCATGCGGTGGCTGGCTTTCTTTCACCCATAGCGGCACCGCCATGCCGTCCTTCACTATGTCCTCTATCCATTTGCCTTTTGGGCCACTAATGCTCATCACTGAATCATTGTCATTCGGTATCGGGGTATCGAGATACACCAGATGACGGATGCGATCTGGAACACAATCCGCCACGCCCGTGATCACCATGCCGCCATAACTATGACCAACCAGTACAACATCGTGCAAATCTTCGTAGAGAATTGTGTTCACTACATCGTCAATGTGCGTATTCAATCCAATCGAAGGCGAATTCAAATGCGCGCGCTCGCCCTGACCAGTCAGGCTAGCGCGATATACCTCAAAGCCTTGATCTTGCAGTAAACGGCCTACATTCTTGAATGCGTAACCACCGCCCCATGCACCATGAACAATGACGATTGTCGGTTTTTCGGGTAATTCCGTTTTGTCTATCTGTACCGACGTGTGCGCCAATGGAGAGCTATGCGCAAAAGGCAGACCAACGTCGAGTTGCAATAAGACCTGTGCCTGTGCCTCGATCGTTACCGCAGTCAATAAGTATTTCATTGGCAGTGCCACATGGAACACCTGATTGATCTGTGCCAGCAGACGTACCGCCAGCAACGAATGCCCGCTGAGCTCGAAGAAGTTGTCGGTGGCGCCTACTCGTGCAACCCCCAGCACCTCTTGCCAGATCCGGCACAGCAGCGCTTCGGTCTCCGTGCGTGGCGCCACATACTCGGCCTGATGACCCCACAGGTCCGGCGCCGGCAGCGCCTTGCGGTCTACCTTGCCGTTGGGCGTGAGCGGCAGCCGCTCCAGCACTGTGAAATGCGCCGGCACCATGTATTCCGGCAGGCTCTTGTGCAGGGCAACTCGCAGCTCTTGCGTCTCCAGAGGATGACCTCCCTCGCCCACCACGTATGCCGCCAGCCGCTTGTCCCCCGGCGTGTCTTCCCGCGCCATCACCACCGCGTGCCGTACGCCGTCCTGCAACAGCAGCGCCGCTTCGATCTCGCCCAGCTCGATCCGGAATCCCCGGATCTTGACCTGGTGGTCGATGCGCCCGAGGTATTCGATATCGCCGTTCGGCAGGTACCGCGCCAGGTCGCCCGAGCGGTACATCCGCGCTCCCGCCTCCTGCGCATACGGGTCGGGGATGAACTTCTCCGCCGTCAGCTCCGGCCGGTTCAGGTAACCCCGCGCCAGGCCGACACCGCCTATGTACAGCTCACCTGCCACCCCCACCGGCACCGGGTTCAGCCATTCATCCAGCAGGTAGATCCGTGTGTTGGCAATCGGACGGCCAATCGGCGGCGTACCCTTCTCTCCCGAATGGCAGGGATGAATCGATGCGCATACCGTCGACTCCGTCGGACCATAGGCGTTGAAGAAATATCGGCCGGGCGACCATTCGTCCACTATTGCACTGGAACACGCCTCGCCAGCCACGACCAGCGTCTTCAATCCCGCACATGCCGCAGACGACATCGCGCTCAGGGCAACCGGCGGCAGGGTGGCCACATCAATTGCCATGTCAGCCAGCGTCGCCTCCAGGCCGGTTCCGGGCATCAGGTTGTTCCGTTCAGCCAGGCACAGTGTCGCACCGGAACACAGGCCCATGAAGATTTCCCAGGTCGATGCATCGAAGTTGAAGGAGGCGAACTGCAGGATGCGATGTGAAGCGTCAATGCCGAATGCCCTCACTTGGGCGACCGCCAGGTTGCACAGTCCCGCATGCGACAGCAGCGCGCCCTTGGGTTTGCCGGTGGAGCCGGAGGTGTAGATGACGTAGGCCAGGTGCGCCGGCAGGGTGCAATTGGCCGGATTGCCTTCGCCGTATCCTTCCACCTCGCCCCACTGGCTGTCCAGGCACAAAATCTCTCTTCCCGCCAGCGGCAGCCTGCCTTTCACCTGCTCCTGCGTGAGCACCAGCGGCGGACTGGCATCGGCCAGCATGTAGCTCAACCGCTCCGCCGGATACGACGGGTCCAGCGGCACATACGCCCCCCCTGCCTTCAATATCCCCAGCAGACCAACTATCATCTCCAGGCTGCGCTCCACCGCAATGCCCACCAGCACGTCCGGCCCCACCCCTTTGGCTCTTAACCAGCGCGCCAGCCGGTTGGCCTTCGCATTCAGTTCCCCGTACGTCAGCTGCTGCCCTTCGTACACCACCGCCACCTGCCCGGGCGCCTTCTCAACCTGCGCCTCGAACCGCTGATGAATGCACTGCCCTTGCGGATACGCCACCGACGTGTCGTTCCATTGCACCAGCAGCTGGTGCCGCTCGCTTATGGTCAAGCAGTCATTTTCATGGTGCGGCCCTTGAGGTGAAGCCGCCATTGCCTCCAATACGTTTACGTAATACGCTGCAATACCTTTGAGCTGCGACACCGACAAGCGGGATGAATCAGCCATCAGCCTCAATTGAAGCCGGCCGCTCTGATTGACCACATTCAGCGCAAGCGGAAAGTTGTTTTCCTCGAATATGTCGAAATCCACTATTTCGACGTTATCGATTTCGCTAAGCCGATCGTAAATATGGAAATTCACATAGTTGAAGACCGATTCGAACAGCGGCAATCGCCCGTTGTCGAGGAAAAGCTGGGCATAAGGATAAGCGCGATGCGGAGTGACCGACAATTCGCTAGCGTATGTTTCTCTTATCAGCTCGTGCCAGCTGCCTGGCTTGAGCTTTTGGCGAAACGGGAGCGTATTCAAAAACAGCCCGAGAATCCGCTCCCCATCGCGCTCGATGGGCCGCGTATGCGATATCAGGCCCGTGACGACATCCTTTTGGCCGGACCATAAAGACATGACCCGCATGTGCGCAGACAGCAGCACCGTCCGGACCGGCACCTGCAATTCATCGGCAAGGGCGTGGATACGTCTGGAAAGATGCGGATCGACAAAGAAATGGAAGCAGCTCCCTTCGTTTTCCGGACCGTTCTCATCACCGCCCAAAAATGGAGGTAGCGCATTCAGCGTGTGCTCCTCGAGATATCGATCCCAGAAGTTCTTCGTTTCCTTCGATTGCAACGCCTTCTTTTCAGCGACGATGGCCTCCTTGAAGGAAGACGCCAACTTATTTGGATGAGGCGAGCGCTCCTCCGATTCGCATAGCGCCGCATATTCCGCGAAAAGCTCGGTCTGCAGCGAGGCGATACTCCATCCATCGACAATCGCGTGATGAAAACTAAGCGTGTGCTGGATGAGGTTATCGCCACGCCGATGAATGAAACTGCGCAGGAGAGGAGGCGTATGCAGCTCGAATGCCGTCCGCTGTTCCTCGTGTATCCAGTCGGTGATCCACTTATCCTGGGCCTGTTCATCCAGCGCCGTCAGGTCAAACTCCCTCACCGGAATGACGGATCGCTCATGAACCAGCTGTAGCGGTTCGCTGTATTTATCGAGCTCGAATGAGGTCCGAAGAATGGGATGCCTCTGAGTCAGGGAGTCGAGCACCGTCTTGAATATTTCGATATCCCAGCGTCCCAGGCGGAGCTTGAAACTGAATATGTCGTGATATGTGCCTCTTTCGTGCGTTAGCTGATTATGGAACACCATACCCAACTGAAGCCTGGAAAGAGGATAGGCCTCTTCGACATCTTCCGGCAGCAAAGCCCTGTCCGATTCGGACACCATGGCCACTTCGGTCTCGGCATCATCCTTCACGACGGGGAGAGGGCTCACAATTCCCGCGATTTCCGAGATGGTCTGGTAATGGAAGACATGTTCGTATTCGAGCGGGATTCCCTGTTCACGCGCTTCTGAAACCATGGTGATGGTGTCCAACGAATCGCCGCCCAGCGCGAAGAAATTATCGTGGTCGGCCACTTCGTCGAGCTTGAGCACATCGGCCCAAATTGCCGCCAATCTTTCTTCGACGTCCGTGCGTGGAGCGACATAACCCGATTCGCTTCCCTGATCCGCAGGTGCTGGCAGCGCGCGCTGGTCGATTGAAGCATTGTTCTTGATTCTCATAAATTCTCTCCAAATAGAATTCGGCGAAGTGTCACTGTTGTATGAAATCTGCGGTGCGAAAGAAAAATGACTAGGCACCGCGCTATCGATAATTTCTTGCGCCGCGCCTACATTCACCGGCTGAAGCAAATTCTCTCGTGGAAAAGGTCCGCACTTTCGGTATCGGCGTCGGTCCTTGAAAGAAACGATAGGCAAGCTCCACTTTTCCGGTAGCGAAGCACTCCGCTTTTACTTTTACTCGGCCGCGACGCGACGACTTTCCAACGGGCCGGACTTCACTCTGTCCGGATGAATCGGGAATCGATGCAAAACATAATCAAGAAGGCGCCGCGTGCTCTCCTCCACCGATTCCCGCGAGGTATTGATCGTCAACTCGCAATCGACAGGAGGCTCATACGGAGCATGGATACCCGTAAACTCTTTCACGGTTCCCGAACGCGCCTTTTTATACAAGCCCTTGGGGTCACGCCTTTCGCAGGTGGACAAATCGGCGGCAACGTAAATCTCATGGAAATCCTGCTTGCAAAGCTGCCGCGCCCGCAGGCGATCGCTGCGATATGGAGAGATGAAAGCGGTAATGCAGATAAGGCCGGAATCCGCAAAAAGCGCCGCGACCTCCCCCACGCGACGAATGTTTTCGGCGCGATCTTCAGGCGAAAAGCCAAGATTGGCGTTCAATCCACTCCTTATGTTGTCGCCGTCCAAAACGTAGCAAGAATAGCCAAGCTGGGTGAGCTGCCTTTCCAAGGCCATCGACAATGTCGACTTCCCCGAAGCGGACAACCCGGTCATCCACAATACCGCGCCCGAATGGCCGAAATGTCGGCGGCGTTCGTCGACGGTCAGCTTGTGTGGAACCAGAGTCAAATTCGTGGCAGCAGGCGGCTGCTTCTCCATTTCCGGGCCACTCAAAGCCAAATTCAATTTTCCAGCCATTTTGTATTCCTGATCATGGTTCGCCGACCGGTTGATCGGCGGTTGGATCTGCATGCACGATATGCCGACGACGTGAGCGCGCTCACCATTTTTCGCCGGCGAGGTATCGGCTGACCGAGCTGCACGCCACGAGAGCGAGAACCGGGATAGCCCATTTTTTTTGGTTGGCGAGAGTTTCTTTCAACAGCTGGCGTGTGGCCGGCTCCTGCCAGTCGCCAAAGCGCTGCAGCGGTGTCTTGAAGCACTGCGCAAGCGTGACGCCGAATCCGCTGTCAGCGGGATCGACGCCATGCCACCAGAACGGCGGGATATAGATAGTATCGCCCGGTTCAAGGACGACATCGTACTTGACCAGGCTCACCGAATCACGCGGGAAGAACTGCTTGCCGCAATCCATATGATGGAGATTCGCCTCTATCTGAGGCACATAGCGTTTCCAATCGGACGCATTCAGCCTGAACATCGAAAACCTCTTGGTGCCGACCAGTTGCGTGGTCAGAGATTCGTCGATCGGATGATGATGCCATTCGGTCGATGCATTGCGGTACACGAAAACGCGCTTGCCGGGATAGAAACGCGGCTTGAGGTCGCTGCGTTCATCGAAGAAGGAAAATTTTCCGAGATCCTCCGCCCACTGCTGCGGCAATCCGATTGTCGGGATCGAATAGGTTTCATTTTCCGCGGCATTGCGCATTTCGGCGATATATTCGGCAAGCTTGCCGCGGCTGACGGCGTTCTGGAAATACGGTGTAGCCGGCAGCGGATTGAAGGTTCTCGACATGCCTGCGCCCTGCCCCCCGCACCGTGATTCCAGGTAGCCCGGCTGCGTCCATTTCTCAAGCGCAGGCCAACCTTGTGCCGCACCCTTGATTACAACGGGAAGATGCTTACGCACGTACTCTTCCCAGAATGTCTTCTTATCCAGGGATGCAGCCGGGATCGCGTTCAGCGCCTGCGGCGTGCCCGGCACCAAGTCTATTACCTTGACGATTTTTTGAGTCATTTGCAATCCTGCAAGTCGAAACTTTCATCCAAAAAGATAGCTCGGCGGCGGCGCTACTGCAGCATCGGCAATCTTCACATGCTTGGCCAATTCACCTATGGCCTGGTATTGAAACATATCCTTGGCGCTGAAGGCGATGCCTGCTTCCGCAGCCTTGGAAATCACGCGTATCAACAAAATGGAATCGCCGCCGATGGCGAAGAAATTGTCGTCGATGCCAATGCGCTCACGCCCAAGCACATCCTCCCAGATCTCGCACAATACGCGCTCGACCTTGCTGGAAGGCGGCAGATAATCGTCATCCGCGTGCAACTGCACGGCCTCCGGGGCGGGCAAGGCTTTGCGATCTATCTTGCCGCTTATCGTGACCGGGAGGCGATCGAGGAAGACGAAATGGGACGGGAGCATGTAGCTCGGCAGCTGCCTAGATAGGTAATCGCGAATCTCGCCCGCACCCAGGAGCCTTTCCGAGAAACGATTCAGCGCCGACAGCACGCTTCCCGCGTTCCGCTCGTTGAGCCCGCCTTCGGGAAGCGCGGCGCCATCGATAATGAGCAAGCGGCTAGGCAAGGCAATGGCATGCTGCGCATAGATCGCCTTGGCTTCGGCGGCGGAAAGCATGGCGCCGCCTCCTTGGCCGACAGGCAGCGGGTGCTCAACCCATATGCATGGGTCGTAATACTGAGCCGTCCCCTTTTCCATATCCACGTGAACCGGCGCCAGGGTGTCAGGCAAAAAATGCTTCCCGGATGAGAAAAAGCGCCTTCCCGCCCATTGCTCCCACTGGTCAACCGTGCCTTCGACATATTGCGATTTTTCCTCCCAGCCCACCACGCGCCCTCCTGCATTGCAATGCAAACGCAGCCAGCCGTCAGCCAAGCTGCCATCCTCATTTTTCAAAGTGCAGTATTCCTCCAAGGGAACGGCTTGATAAGCGGTCTTGGCGATCGGCCGCAGGGCTACCAGAACCCGTGATAGCGAAAGGCTTGCCGCCAATGCTTTGAAGGCATCGACGATCAAGCCGGCAATTTTTCTTTCCTTATGACGGCTGTCGATAATGCCCGCCAGTATCACCAGCGTATTGGGCGCGACACCGCGCTGGGATTCCGCCAGCGCGCGACTGAGCGCGCCGTCCCAGCCCTGGGGCAAATCTGCGCTCGTTCCATCCCAGGAAAGCAGGACGGCATTCCCGACACCGATGGTGTCGCCGGCTGCTTCGCTGATCCGCATCTGCGCCTGCGGAAAGCAGGCATACATGCTTTCCCAATGCGCTTTCAGCACGGGCGCAGCCTGGAAATATGCCGGCCATGCATCGGCATGCAAGGCATCGAAGTCAGCTCGCGCATAAGGCTGGGTGGCAAGTGAGAAGACCCGGTATTCGCGCTGCTGCGCATCGGTTACCGAAATCGCGTCAGGCAGGCCGAGCAAGGCAACGCTATGGCTACCGACGCCAATCTCATATGCGGCGGAGAAAAGCCCTTCGGGCAGCAGGTCGAGCGTCTGTCGAACTGAAATGCTTTCTCCTCCTTTCACGCAGAGCGGACGATAGCTGGTTGCCCTGACGACATAAGCAGCCAGGGATGCGGCCTTTTCCACCATGCGAACATTCACGGCGGCATCCGTAACGCCGGGGTGGGATTGCAGCACCGATTCGATCTCGCCGGGTTCTATGCGGAAGCCGCGCACCTTCACCTGGTCGTCCACGCGGCCTATATATTCCAGATTGCCATCGGAGAGGATGCGGCCGCGGTCGCCGGATCGGTACATGCGCGCGCCGGCTTGCGGATTGAAAGGATCTGGCAGGAATTTTTCCGCCGTCAGATCGGGCCGATTCAGGTAGCCGCGCGCCAAGCCCTCACCCGCTATGTAGAGCTCGCCAGTGACACCGGCCGGCACGGGTTCCAGGTATTCGTCGAGAACGTAAATGCGCGCATTGGCTTCGGGGCGGCCAATGACCGGCCGACCGGGCGCATCGTCCAAAGGGCATAACACGACGTCGACGGTGCACTCGGTGGGGCCATAGGCATTGAAGAAATGCGTGGTATCGATGTCCTTCAGCCGCTGCCACAACGCGGCGTCGATCGCCTCTCCGCCGAATACGACAATTTTCGGCAACCGATCAGCGGCACCGTGTTCGACCAGATAGCGCAATTGGGCGGGCGAGGAATCGAAGGCGGCAATTCCATTTTCAGCAAAAAAGGCCAGCAATTCCGCAGGGGAACGCCTGGCTTCTTCCGGAACGATATGCAGGGTATGTCCATCCAGTAGCAGAATCAGCTCGGAAACCGAAGCATCGAAGACAAAGGGCGCGCTGAAGCTGGTATGCAGCTTGCCCTCCCCCAACCGGCGATATATGCCATGAATATGCGAGTGCGCGAAATTGACTACGCTGCGGTGTTGAATCAGCACCCCCTTGGGGCGGCCGGTGGAACCGGAAGTATAAATAACGTAGGCCAGGTTTGCCGGCAAGGCCCTCCTCGGCGGGTCGGCACAGGGACACGCGGCCAGATCTTCCCATTGCGAGTCCAGGCAAAGCAGGGGAAACCCATGGCTGAGCAATGAATCCGCGAAGCGGCCCTGCGTAAGCAGCATCGCCGGCTGGGTATCCTCCAGGATATAGGCCAGGCGATCCGCCGGATAGCCTGGATCGAGCGGCACATAGGCGCCCCCTGCCTTCAGAATGCCCAATATGCCGACGATCATTTCGGTCGAACGTTCCAGGCACAGCGCGACATAGGCGTCGGGCTTCACACCCGCATCGATCAGGTAATGCGCGAGTCTGTTGGCGCGCGCATTCAATTCCGCGAACGTCAATCTTTGATTCCCGAAAACCAGCGCGAGGTGACCCGGGGTCGCTCTTGCCTGTTCTTCGAACCATTGATGAATGGTGAGATGTTCAGGAAAAGCGGACCGGGTATCGTTCCACGCGACGGGTGACCCGCCACTCAACGCGGCAACGGAAGCGGTGTGCGTCTGAGGCGCATCAACGTAGCCAGACAAGCACGCGGCCAGCTCTCCATTGAGGAGATCGATGACCTTCTGCCGCTCGGAATTGATGAAGAAATGGTCTCCCTCGAACCAATGAACCCGGCAAGCGCCGGTCGTTTCGCAAGCCCATCTCTCGGCGTCGTCGAACCGGATGTGATCGTCGAGCCGGCCTTGCAGCACGGTCATCGGGATGTTTAGGAGCTGCGAGGGCCGATATTGATACTTCTCCACCAGGGAAAAATCGGCGCGGATGGTAGGCAATACCAATTCCATCAGTTCGCGATTGGCGAGAACTTCCGGCGGCGTGCCGTTATAGTCCTTCAGCGCATTGATCAACTCGTCGTCAGATAGGGTGTGCAAGCTCTTCGAGGGAATACGAAATTGCGGCGCGTCGCAGCCCGACACGAAAAGGCATTTCGGCATACGGCGATGGTGTCGTTGAAGATGGCGCGCCAGTTCAAATGCTATCAACCCGCCCAGGCTATGGCCAAAAAAAGCGAACGGCATGCCATCCTCGACACCCACCACTTCCGCCAATGCCATGATCAAGGACGGAAAATTCGTATAGGGCGTTTCCTCCATACGCAGGCCCCTGCCCGGCAACTGCACCGCGCAGACCTCAATGTCCTGATTCAGCAACGCCTGCCACGGCATGAAACTGACGGCGCTGCCGCCTGCATAACAGAAGCAGTAGAGGCGAAGGCGCCGGGGAATCCCAGGCTGACGTACAAACCACGAATTCGATCGCATGAATGGTTTTCCTAAACAGACCGAGCCGACCTACGGCTTTCCGGCGCACGGCCTATGTCTCACTGCGGCATTTCCCGGCAACTTGCTTAGCCCGGGACACCGGCCGGGCATCCGCCTTCACCCCGTAGACGAGCGGCGCGCCGGCATCGGCATAGGTGCCACAACCAATGGCCGGGGCAAATCAACGAAACATATACTTGCCGTATCGCATATCGAGCTTTTCGCTGAGCATGCGCACGTCTTGCCGGGATAGCTGATCGAGCTCCCGCTGCGACAATTGGGGCGGCGAATACGCTCCTCGAACCTTGGTACCCAACAGGGACGAATCGATTGGCGTTCTCAAGCCCACGTGCTTGCACACCGAATCAAGCGCCTGCCCGGAGGACAACTCGGCGTAGTTGACGAACAGAATCCGCTCATCCGGGTTTTCGAGGAATGATTGCGTATTCTTGACCCACAGGTCGGTCACCCCGGCCGCGCTGCCTGCACAGTCGTAGAAATCGCTGACGGCATTGGATGCCAAAACCTCGTGGAGCGGGCGAATCAGGAAAAGGACCCGCGCCTCGGGAAATGCCTTCAGAAGAAACTGGGCGCTCTTGAAGTCGTATCGCACTTCCTTGAATCCCCATCGCGTAAAGCCTAAAGTCTGCGTTTCCTGGGAATAGTACGACTCAAAAAACGCGCGAACCACGTTCGTCGTGAACAAGTCGGGCGAAGGATTGAGGTTGGCGATCCATGTTCCGAATCCATCCCGCTCGAAATCTGCGCGTTGATTCTCGGTAAGCGGACGTATTCCTTCCAGCCGATTGCCGATCGACATAAGTTCAAACAAGAACCCGTTTTGCTCTCCCCAGATAAGCGCCTCTTTACCCGAGGAAATGAGCCGCTGAAGCAAGGTGCTGCCGCAGCGCCACGCGCATCCTAGGACGAATACGGGGCATGCAGAATTATTGGTATCTGTATTCACATGCTTCATACGATGCATAACTGCCTTCTAAATTAGTCCGTCATTCAAATCTGACGCAAAAAACTGAACGGACGAAATTTCAAAAAGAGACACCCAAACAGCCGCTACACGTGCTCGCAGCAAGTTGCCACGCGGCACTCCATGACGCCATCAAGCCACACGCAATGTTCACTCGCTTTTTCTTAAAGACGATGGCCTCATATCAGTCCATACCTCGCCGACATAAGCAAGACATTCTTCCTTACTGCCAATTCTTCCCACCGCATCCCACCCCACAGGAATCTGTTTTGAAGCAGGCCAGATCGAGTACTGACCCTCATTGTTTTTGACTACTTCAAAATTCCCGTTCGAAAAATTTTCACTCATGATTCCCTCTCACATTTCCTATTCAAACCGTTCCATCATTCACGCAACGCCGCGCGTGGAGAATGTCCTGGCATCCCGCTCAGGCCACGGCGCAAATATCCTCATAAAAATCAATGTACATCTGAGCCACTTTTGGCCAGCTCAGTTGGGTTCGGGTTTTTACATAAGCGTGATCGGCCATGCCATTCCTAAGTGATTCATTCTCCGCCAAGGTTAAAATGCGATCGGCCAACTGCTTCGCGTCTCTAGTGGAATACATCAAGCAGTCCCGACCGTCGTCCAATATCTCCTCCACACACGGCAATCGGCTGGATACAATCGGTACTTTGGCCGCTATTGGTTCCAATATGGAATATGGAAAAAATTCCATCTCACTTGGCATGACATATATATCCGCAATACCCATTAAGGCATTTCGCTCAAAATCATTTATCCAGCCAATCGGAATTACCCAAGGGCTCAATGCGCCAGCAAGCGCATCAATCTTTTCAACATAAGACAAAACATCGTGCTCCCAGCTGACTGTCTTCCGGCCGGCAACAAAAAAGCGAACATTGGGCTGTTTCGCGACTACATGCGGCACGGCATCCAACAAGAACTCCAAGCCTTTTCCATGGCTCCAACGAGACATGCAAAGTACTACAAGATTTCCCGGCAACCGCAAACTGGTCCGCAATTCACTTTTTCGTGCCTCCAATTTGATGGGATCGTCGCTGCATGCCTCGACGTCGATTCCATTGGGGATGATGGTTACCGGCTTGGATTGCACGATCTCTGGATATTTCTCCTTCAGGCAGCGCATGGATGCTTTATTCAAAATGTGGATATGGTCTATTTTTTCCAAAACATCGCTCTCCAATTCCACCTCCGCTCTTTCAAGGTTGCGGATCTCTTGCGCGGCCCGCGCAAGAGAGTGGCAGCTACAGACCAACTTCGCCTTTGCCTTTCTCGCACTCAAATTGTCGATCATTCGCAATGCCACATAGCCCGGATTGAGGAAATGCACTACGTTGTAGCCATTTTCTTCAACAATCTCGCCAATGATCTCTGACGTTTCACGCCGATATCGTTCTATTTCCGTGCCGTTTTCGTCGAATAAGGCCGCAGAGACTTCTGATGCGCTATTACGCTGCCGGAATACAAATACATTGAACGACAATTTCCCCGGCAGTTCATCTACCAAGCCGTTGACAACCCTACCGATTCCGCCCACCACGACTTCGCGATATTCAAAGGTCACGAAAAGGACCTTCGGTGCAGACTTGGATATTTTCTCTCCAGACAAAACACATTCTCCATCAATGCCAGACACATCGGCAGCCAGGTAACTGAATTCACCACACAAACAGAAGTGCGGTCTCACGCTCCATTTCAGGCGCTCCTAAACGGTCATATTCACGCACTTTCGTATTCGTGCAGGCTCTCGAGCAATGGATATCTATTCTTCGATTTGATGTAGCGTTCCATTTCTTGCTGCTTTTCTCTATTAGTATTTGAATCGTTATTCAGGTTGAGGTCGTTATATACATACAATATATCGTGGACGTACTTATGCCTCGGCCCTGCCATTTCCAGCATTGGCAGCATGAACGCTTGATCGCCTGTGGTATTCATCCATTCGCCATCCCTCTTCAGGTCCTCCTCATCTATTTTCAGGAACAATTCCCTTCTATATGTACGTAGGTGGGTTGCAAGCCAGTCATGATCCCGGTAGGCACTTTTTTCCACAACCCAGTCCGGATACTCATACGTCCAATCTGCTCTGCATCCAGTCGCGGCGGATTCATGGGATCCATAAGTCAGCCAAATGTCTCCGCTGTTGTAGACATCGTTGAGCTTGCTCAAGACATTTTCATGCTTTAGAAAATCGTCGCCGTCGACGGACACGATGACTGTACGATCCCTGGCCATTTTCGTCACCGCCAGTATATTGAACACCTGCGGCCGTCTCGCATTGCTTTGCACTACCCTGAAGTTGGGGTACCTCTTCTCATACTCTTTTGCTATTTCAAACGTCCTGTCTGTCGATACGGCATCGATTAATAAGACTTCGAAATTTTCATAATTTTGAGACACGCATGAACATATGCACTTGGCGATCCATTTTTCTTCTTGGCATGTCGTAATTGCTATTGTGAAGTGGTTCAATGAAGACTTCTGATCGCCATACATGATAAATAACTCCCGTCCAAGATTGTTTCTTTCCAAAGCGTCACACCTAAAACGTTTTCAAATCCTTGATAATTTTCCGTAAATAATCGAACTGATCGTCAATAAACTTCTGCATGGTGCGCTCGCTATGGCAGCGGGGCGAATATCCCCATCGCATTTTCAATTTCCCTTCGTGGTGATACGACTTCACGAAAGGAGCGAAGATGGCATCCATCTCCCCCTCTTCCTCGCCGAAGTGTTCATCGGCCACACGCATTGTGAAAGCGCCGATATCCTTCACTGCAATGGTCTCCGCGTCCTCAACCTTCGGGAGATAGCTGAACTCCAACTGGAATTCAGGCAGGGAATTCATCACCGAATTCACCCTGTGATCGGTGTTCATATACCGCAAACAGCTATAGGAAAGTCCATCATCCTGAAGCTGATGCATTTGATCTTTTATTTTATGCACCACATTTTTCAGCGACGATTTCGCATCATCGGCGTCCCAATCGAACATGATCGGGCTGTAATTGGGCAACCACCCGACCGTCCTGCCAAGATCGAAATCCTCGGCAGCTCTGACCACTCTGCCGTTCGTCATGAACAGCAGGAATAAGGCGGTGGCGCCTGTCCACCTCTGGTACGCCAGCATCAATGCCGTGACCAAGATACAGTCGATCTGCAGCCCGGAATCAAATGCCGCCTGTTCCAATGCAAGCGTCTCGTCTTGATTCAATTCAGCGCAAACGAAGTGCGGACTGACAGATTCGCAAATTTCCGTTGACGGATGGACGTCCACTTCTTCTTGGGGAAGCGCTCTATATTTATGCCAGGCTCTGGATTCCCAATATGGCAAATGCTTCAATGCCCCTTCTTGCGCGTAATTCCACTGCCATTCGGCCCAAGCTTTTACCGATGCAGTTTTTTCGGGGAAAGCGTGCTTATTTTTTTCGGTCGAGGCGATATATCTTTGCACCAGATCGACATAGAAAATCGGCCTTGAAACAGGATCAAGCAAAAGGCGATGCGCCAGAATTAGCAATCTGGGTCGCCGCCCTTCTCCCAAATCGATATACAAAACCTTGAACAAGACGCTGAACACGTCCAAGCTCACCTGAACTTCGGAACAACGCTTTTCAATTTCCGATCTAAGCGATTGCTCGTCTACGCCGCTCAGATCCACGTAATCCCACCAGGGCGCCATGCTCTCTAGCGGCTGCACAAGCTGTTCGATTTTTTCGCCGCTCCGGTTGAGGATACGGCGCATACCGTCGTGGTGTTCGAGCGAATCGGCAATTGCCTGCTTCAATGCCGGAACATCAATCGCGATCAAGGGCTCCAATAGCAACGCGGCATTCCAGTGATTCGGATTCTTTCGCTTCAAAAACCAATGATGGTTCGCCAGCAAGGGGGCGGAGCCTGTCTCGCTTCCTTGTTTCGCCGCACGGTCTTGACGCGAATTTTTCGCCAGACAGCTGATCATGCCTGAGACAGTGGGATTCTTGTATATCTGCTGTACCGACAGGCTCACATCTATTTTCTTCAAGCGTCCAATAAGCGTCATCACCAGTAGAGAATGGCCGCCCAGATCGAAAAAATTGTCGGCGACGCCAATCCGTTCGATGCCCAGCACCTCCGACCAAACCTCGCAGATATTCTTTTCCATCGGCGTTTGAGGCGCGACATAGTCCGCTTCACCACGCATTTTTTCCGGCGCCGGCAAGGCCTTGCGATCCAATTTGCCATTGGGAGACAAGGGAAGGCTTTCCATGCTCACGAAATAGGCCGGCACCATATATTCCGGCAGGATCTGCCCTATCCCCAACCGAAGCTCGTCGGTATTGAGACTTGCCGGCTCATGCGCAACGACATACGCGACCAATCTCTTGTCGCCGGCAATGTCTTCTCTAGCCAGGACGACCGCTTCGCGCACTTCAGGCTGACGCAGTAATGCAGCTTCGATTTCGCCCAGTTCGATTCTAAAGCCGCGTATCTTGACCTGGTGACCCACCCGCCCTAGGTATTCGATGTCGCCGTTGTCCATGTAACGGGCAAGGTCGCCCGATCTGTACATGCGTCCGCCTTCCCGGCTATAGGGGTTGGGAATAAATCTCTCGGCGGTCAAATCGGGCCGGTTAAGATAGCCTCTGGCCAATCCGTCCCCTGCCACATACAATTCTCCGACAACGCCCAGCGGCACGGGCTGCAAGTCGCGGTCCAGAATGTATATTTGCGAATTGTCGATGGGCCGCCCCAGGGGAATGGGCAACGCGGGATCAATCGCATGGCGGCAAAGATGGAAAGTGACATCCCCCGTCACCTCGGACGAGCCATACAGATTGAGCAGCTTCGTCGAAGGCAACAGCTGCCGCACCTCGCCCACCAGGCCAGGCGGCAATGCTTCGCCACTGCAGATGATCAACTCCATTTTCTGAGAGATATCCCGCTTTTCCGCACGCAGCATTGCCTCGAGCAGCGAAGGCACCAACACGATACGGGCAATATCGTTTCTATCGATGAATTGCCACAACAACTCAGGGTCCCGAGAAATCTCGGTTGGAGCGATACAAAGCTGGCCCCCGGATAATAATGGCCCCAATGTTTCCGTGACGGAGTCGATAAAATTGATCGACGTTTTTTGAATATGCTTCTCGCCCGGATGGCATGGAAATGTCGATTGCATCCAATCTAGGCGATTCACCAGTGCGCCAGCCTGGCCGGCGACACCTTTTGGTTCGCCCGTGGATCCCGACGTATAGATCACATAGGCAAGATGGCCCGGCAATGTACGGTTGACGGGATTGTCGGTCGAAGTTTCTTTCAGCGAGTCCCACAGGACGTCCAGGCACAATGAGGGGACACTTTTCGCTGGTATTTTTTCTTGCAAATTGGGTTGGGTAAGCAGCAACACCGGTTTGGCATGGTCCAGCATGTAGGCCAACCGCTCCCTGGGGTAGGCGGGATCCAGTGGTATGTAAGCGCCGCCAGCTTTGAGAATACCCAGCAAGCCGATGATCATGTCAAGCGACCGCTCCATGAAAATACCCACCAAAGTATCCGGTACCACGCCTCGACTCCGTAGATAATGGGCCAGCCGATTGGCTTTCGCATTGAGCTCGGCATAAGTCAATGCATTGCCTTCATATGCAATTGCGATATTTTCAGGCGTCTTTCGCGCTTGCGCCTCAAATAGCTGATGAACGGTTTTCGGTTCGCCGCGCGCGGCCGTCGTCGCGTCGACAAATTCCGTCGCGTCATTATCGGAAGTACGATCGAGCAGGCGGGCCAGATATCCGGCCATGCGGCTCATTGCCGCCTGGTCTTCCGGCGCCAGCAAGGAGACGTCGCGCACGTTGCTGATAGCGGTCAACGCTCCTTGTATTTCGTGTGTTTCGATGGCGGACATGGGTTTCAGTTTTTCGGCAAAATGCAAGAAAGCGCGAGGCGAGGCGAATGCTTTAACAAGGTTAAGAATTCAGTCGATGAAATCTTGTTTTCGGCATGTCGCTTATTGACTATTTCATTGCAGTAGTACCTGATCCAATCGCGGCGCCCGGAGACATATGCCTTTTCTTCCGATGGTGTCATCAACATCTTCTTCTGCTTTTCGAGCACCGTCAGCACCCCGGCCAGCATCTTCGGAATGTCCGATGAGGTATTGGCACTGTGTATCCGATAGGCGGCCACGATCTTATCGTGATGGCATATGGGATATTTCCTCGTAATTCTCAGATACATATCGTAATCTTCGCTGGCACGTTGCGTGGTCGAGAACTCGAATTCGGAAAATACCCAGCGTTGATACATGACCGTTGCGTGCATACCGACAAAATTCATTTTGAGGAAGTGGATGTAATGATCCTCGGTGATCTTGCGGGCGACATCTTCCGTGGTATTCGAGCGGGTGAAAACCAGCCGGTACCCTCCGGACACGAAGGCGGACTCTGGCTTCTCCTTCAAGTGCTGCAAGGCTGTATCGATGGCCCCCGGAAGCAGCCAGTCGTCGGCATCCAGAAATACGAGCAGATCGCCCGTACTGTTCCTGACCCCGTTATTTCTCGCGGAAGAAGGTCCCTGATTGGACTGATATAAGTATTTGACCTGCGGATTATTGCCGACGATGTCTCTTGTATTGTCCGTCGAGCCGTCATCGACGACGACTATTTCCACGTCAGGATAGGCCTGGGCGTAGACGCTATCTATCGCTTCCTGCAGAAACCTGCCGTGGTTATAGCAGGGAATGATGACGGATAAGGACGGATTATCCAAAAGCAATTTATTCATGATCTTATTTATATGCCTTGAGCACTGAAGCATCCATTTTCACTACCGAACCGTTGGACGGCTTGTCATTGAAATTTACCGCCGCGACCAAGCCGTCTTCCATCAAGATGATTTTGTCCGCCACATGGAAATACCGGTCGTCATGGGTAATGGCCACGACGGCTTTACCCCTGGCCTTCAATGAGGGCAGAATTTCGTGATAGAAAATCTCCTTGAAGACGGGATCCTGATCGGCCGCCCATTCATCGAACAGATAGAGTTCCTTATCCTCGACAAAGGCGACCAGCAACGCCAGACGGCGACGCTGTCCGTCGGATAAGGCAAGTGTGGAGAATTTTCCGTTCTCATAGCGAACCTTTCCTTCGAGTTTGAGCATGCGAAGGTAGTGCTGAACCGTTTCTGGCGCGCAGGTCACGCCCAATAAGCGGTCGAACAGGTGGTAATCCGAATAAATTGCGCCAATGCTTTGGCGGCAAGCCGCGATGCTGTCGCGAGCAATCAAGGTATCGCCGAAGCGGATTTCCCCGTAGGTCGGCAGGTAGTGCAGCGTCAGGAGCTTGCACAGCGTCGACTTCCCGGAACCATTTCCCCCAACGATGAAAGTAACCTGCCCTTTACGAAAATCGAGGTCTATCGGGCCTATCTTGAAGCCGCGGTCTTCGCCATTTTGCGGGTGTTGATAACATACCTTTTCGAAGCGAACGGTATCCCACGGCGCCAAGGCAAAAGCCGGCCTGTCGATCTGCTCATCGGACAAGCGGGACACCACCGTGGAAAACCTGGCGATTGCTATTTTTGAATTGATGACGGCCGGAATGAAATGCAAAATGGCAGAGATGGGATTGGTGACATACAAAAGAACCATGACCCCCGCCAGCAATTCGCTATTGTCGACCGCGTGGTAATTTTTAAATATGAATGTCAACACTCCCATGATGAAGAAGCACACCATTTCCCCGTAGTTGGATGCCACGCGGACTATGTTATTGCCCGTTTTGGTGGAACCGAGCAATTGCGCCTCGTAATTCATCAGCATGGTGTCGAAAAATGCGCGACGTTTTTCGTCGCTAAGCTTGAGCTCCTTCATTCCTCTGACCAAGCCGTGAATTGCACTGTCCAGCGAGTCACCGAGCGAGCGGTTCTTGATGAAGTACTTCCGGCCTAGCAGCATGGGAATTTGATAAGTGACGATGCCGAAGCAAATGGCGCCCAGGACAAACCAGAATACCGCCGCATTGAGATAGAAAAGAAAACCGAGCATCCCTAACATAGTTACGGCGTGGACCAGCAAGTCAGGCAATAACTGCGCTCCCGCTATGAAAGCCGGTATGTCTTGCGTCATGGCGGAAAGGAGCTTTGGAATGCCGATCTGTTCCAGCGAGGACAAAGGCGCATTGGCGATTTTGCAGTACAGATCGACACGCAAATCGGACGCGACGTCCATGGCCGTATCTGCAAGTGAAATCTGCGACAGGGTTTTGCACACCAAAATGAAAATGCATCCCAAGGCAAACAGCAAGGCGACATGGGCGTCGGCTATTTTCAACATCAAAAAAGTGGTATTCACTGCCTCCACCGTTTGAAAGCGCCCGTCCGGCTGCTTCAGTGCGGCGGTTATCAAGGGAATCATGAAGGAATAGACCATCCCTGAAAGCGCACCGAAAAATATGGATATGAATATCCGATTGGGCGCCTTACGCGACAATATCGTGAAAAGGTTCATTTCGTCCCCTGTACCGCTTCGGCCTTGACCGCATCCGAATCCGCCTCTTTCCTTAAGCGGAAGTAACCGGCATTCTCGAATGGCTGGATCATGTCGTCATAGTGCCGACTTAACGGGTTGCCGGACTGACCGGTGGAATTCATATAAAACAACGCCATGTCTCCTCGACCGACGCTGACGATTTGCCTGAACCCTGCGCCGAACTCCTGCACGTATCCCGAATTTTCTTCAAATTTTCCGCGCGAATTGTCGATCGCGTTAGGAGAACCGCTGCCGCCGACGCGGCGCTCGAAAATCTTGTTGTACGGTTTGATCCTGCTGAAAGGCTGATGCGCATAAACTGCCGTCTGCAATGCCCCCCATTGCCAGGATGCCATCGAATGGTCACCCGTGAGCTGGTAGATTTCATCCAGGGCCGCCTGGAGCGACGACTGGATTATCTGGGCGCATGTTTCATGTTCGGGCTGGGGGCCGCCGCACCACGCCGAATCTTTTTGGGTCAGCATCTGCCGCAAGCCGCCGAGCCCCACCTGGACTTCCAGGTCGTCGACCAGGGCTGCCTGGGCGGGCAGGTTCCAGTACTGCGGCACCTGCGCCCGAAAAAGCCGTTGCTTCAAATGACGCACCCAAAAATTGAATATGGTGGCAGCTCGACTGCCGCCATCCATGTCGCCCTGCCACTGCTCCAAGTACGAAAATGCTTGGCGTTGTTCGGCGTTATTCGGGGTGAATTTCAATAACTCGCTCAAAATTTCCTTGGCTTCAGGGTCGACCTTATCCCCCTGCATCTGCTGCATATCCTCGACGGCCAGCAGCCGGCCGCCAGCCGATTTCTCTTGAATCAATTGCTCTATCCTCCTCGCGCGCGCGGAAGAAGCCCAATCATTCGAAATGAAATGCGGATAGGCGGAATCGACCATCTTGTTATTGGCCGCGACAAGGAATCCCGATGGAGGGTTGTAGGCGTTGGGCAACTGATCGCTTGGGATGTATCCCGACCACGCGTATTCCTCGTCCCATCCCGGCAACGGCATCGATCCGTCTCCGTTTTTCCTGACCGGAATCCGGCCTGCCGCGATATAGCCGATGTTCCCCAGGCGATCCGCATAAACCATGTTTAACGCCGGGGCGACATGCAGCGAGAGCGCGGCTTTGAATGTTCCCCAGTCCGCGGCAAAGTTGAGATCGTAAAAGGCTTGGAAACTCGTATCCCTCGGATCCAATGCCGTCCAGCGCAACGCAACGGGTTGATCGAACTCCTTGAAGTGATCGGAGATGATCGGTCCATGAACACTCGACTTGACTTGAATCGTGATGGGCCGAAATTCCTTGTTCAAAAATGCCGGCTGGTCTGCTCGCACGGAAATGACTTCCGGGTGGACGGAAAATTTGACCCACGTGCCATTCACGCTGTAGCGGGTTACATCAGCGGGATCCGGCCGTTCGAAATACAGGTCCTGGGAATCGGCCATCATATTGCTCCCGCCCCAAGCGATATGGTCGTTGTGCCCAAACATCACCAGGGGCAATCCCACCATGCTCATGCCCTCGGCATTGAGCGCCTGCCCCTCCATGCCGACCACGTACCACATCGACGGAATTTGCAGACTCGAATGGAAATCATTGGCCAGAAGCGCAGCGTGATCGGCGGTAAGCCGGCCGGATATGGCCCATGCATTGTCACCGATCCCGTGGCCGTCCAGCCCCAAGCTCCTCATCTGCTCGGCATTGAACACCTGACCGGCAATAAAACGATCCCTTTCGATATTGATGTTCAAGCCGAGATTGAGCGCGAAAATCTTCAGCCATGCCAATGAGTCATAAACAGTCCAAGGCTGAGGCCTGAGATCCAGCATCCGAAACTCCGGCGGCAAACTGTGCCCCTCGGCGATATACGCATTTATCCCGGCCGTATAGGCGATCAATGAGGATTGCGCTTGCTCGGAAAGCGAGGGCCAGGAAGATTTTGCGGATTCGTACAGCCCCAAGGTCCTGAGCCAAACATCTTGCTGCACACTGTCGCGGCCGAGAATTTCGCTTAGGCGGCCCTGAGCCATATGCCGCTGCACCTCCAGTTGCCACAGGCGATCCTGTGCATGTACGTAGCCGACGGCAAAAAATGCATCCCGGTCCGTTTTTGCTCTGATATGCGGCACGCCATGCAAGTCTCGCGCAATCGAGACTGGAGCAGAGACTCCCACCGCAATGAGCGTCATATGGTCCGGCGGCAAATTGTCCTTGAGCCTGGCGTACAGCAGCCAACCGCCCACAATAAGAGGAACGACAATAAAGGCAAAAAAACGCACCAGCAACGGTGAGTTTTTTTCCATTTTTCTAAAGGCTTCCAACATAGGCGGACGTCTATCGACAATATTTTTGCTGCGAGAAAAAATTCATCCGAGATTGGCAGGCGGACTCGGTCTGCCAATCTCGCAGCATCTAGGCTGTTTTCCTGGGCTTCTCATGTTCTCTCCGCGAGAAAGGCGTCGTAGTGAACACGCTGCTTGCCCAGGGACCTTGCCTATCCCAAAACCCGATAGTCTTACGATCCAGGATCATTCTCGCCAAAGGCAAACTCAGGGCTTCGCCGCCACACAACACCTTGAACGCGTCGGCCGGCTTCAAATCAGGATCGGTCAACATGCTCCAACCTTCGGGCGTCGCCTGCATCGCGGTTACCTGATGTTTCATCACCAGCGCGATCAGCATGGCGGGATCGGCGCCAGCCTCGCTCGACGCGACAACCAGCTTGGCGCCGTTGCTCAACGGCAAGAACAACTCAAGCCCGTGAATATCGAGCGATGTGGCGGTAGTAGCAAGGAGACAGTCAGCCGACGTAAAGACGCGCCGGGAGCGCACGTGGTCTAGGAATTGGATAATCCTTGTTTGTTCAACCGCTACCTTCTTGAAGTTGCCTGCCGAGCCCGGTATGTAACTCATATAGGCCGGACGATTCGGCGTCAGGCGCAACCGGGTCGAAGACAAGTTGCTTTCAGCTTGGCATTCCAATGCTCGTTCGATCCGAGCCTCATCCAGGCACAGCGCAAGTTCTTGCTTCGCCTGCATCCGCTGCCGCAAGCGTTCTTGCGTTATCACCAACCTCAAATTGGGGTCATCCAGCGCATGCGCCAGATGGGCGTCGGAACATTCCGGCCCCATGCAGACATAGGTCCCCCCCGCTTTGAGGATGCTCAGTATCGCGACCACCATCTCCAGCGAGCGTTCCATGCAAATGCCCACCAGGGTGCCCGGCTTCACCTGCTTGTCCCCAACCAGGTAGTGCGCCAAGCGATTCGCCCGGGCATT
>OULX01000003.1_pt1 | contig 21324 bp, 8 predicted proteins | sample 1690861 | NCBI WGS metagenome assembly OULX01 (sample SAMEA3914813, study PRJEB12502) | metagenome | biome: forest; material: soil | place: Canada | collected 2011-07-07 | depth 0.3 m
GCTGAGCCGGCTGAGCGGTCAGGAAGACGTCGTGATTGGCGTACCGGTAGCGAACCGGACAAGGCGGGAAGTGGAAACGCTGATCGGCTTCTTCGTCAACACGTTGGCGCTGCGGATAGCGCCGGGCCGCGCGGAGAGCGTGACGGCACTGCTGAAGCAGGTCAAAGAGACGACGCTGGCAGCGTACGCCCACCAGGACGTCCCCTTCGAGCAGGTAGTGGAAACCATCAATCCGATCCGGAGCATGGGGCATAGTCCAATTTTCCAGACGATGATGTCGTTAGACAACACGCCTGGCGGCGGCAAATTAAATCTGCAGGACGTGACTTTGGAGGCTCTTGCCGCTCCTCGTGTTACGACGCAATTCGATTTGTCAATTTCATTCGTGGAAAGTGCCGCTGGATTAATTGGCGAGCTTGAGTACGCAAGCGATTTGTTTGAGCATGGGACGATGCAACGAATCGTTGAGTATTTTGCCGTCGTTCTTCAGGAAATGATTTGCGATCCGACCTGCGGCATCGGTGCTTTGCCAGTGTTGGCGCCGCGACAGCGAGAGCAAATACTGGTCGAGTTCAATTCAACGGCGGTGGCAAACGACGATTCATTACTTGTTCATGAGCTCTTTGAGGAGCAGGCAAGATTGCGCCCCGACGCAATTGCGGTGACCGCCGTAGGTAAAAGTTTGAGTTATGACGAATTGAATCGGTGCGCAAATCAAGTCGCGCATCGCTTGCTCGCGTTGGGTGTGGGGCCGGACGTACGAGTGGCACTATGCGTCGAGCGCGGTGTTGAGATGCTGATCGGCATAATCGGTATCTTAAAAGCTGGCGCGGCGTATGTGCCGCTTGATCCTACCTATCCTCCAGAGCGCCTACGCTTCATCCTGGACGACAGCGAGCCGGTAGCGATCGTTCTCGGAAGTGGGTTGGAGAGTCCTGCCTCTTCCGGCCATATCCCTTCATTGCTGCTCGACGACCTCGTACCGGATTCGGACCGGGGAAACCCTGGGCTATTGAAGCTAAACATTTTGGGCCAGCATCTTGCCTATGTCATCTACACCTCAGGATCAACCGGCCGCCCCAAAGGCGTCATGGTGGAACACAATCAGGTCAGGAACCTGGTCCATGCGCAGCTTCGTATATGCGGGCACACTCCGGAAGATAGGGTTTTACAATTTGCTTCCTTCGGATTCGACAGCTCCGTAGCGGAAATTTTTCCCGCCTTGACCAGTGGCGCATCGCTTGTGCTGCGTCCAAACTACTTGAGGGCGCCGGAATCGGATTTCGCGACTTTCATGCGCCAACATCGCATCACCATTGTGGATATGGCGACTGCCTTCTGGCATCAGTGGATGCAGGCGCTCGATGTCTGCCCGCCAAATGAAGAATTACGGCTGGTTATGGTGGGTGGCGAAAAGGCGGAATGGCAGCATTTGAAGAAGTGGGCAACACATCCGGCAACGCGCCGCTGTCGCTGGCTAAACTTCTACGGACCGACCGAAGCCACTGTAAACGCGGCAGTGCTGGCATGGGAGCCCGGTGGAGATCTTCCGCAGGGCAATGAGATACCAATTGGAAGACCGATAGCGAATACCCAGGCATATATCCTGGACAAGTTCCTGCACCCCGTGCCGTTGGGTGTGATTGGCGAGCTTTATTTGGGTGGTGCCGGCATTGCGCGTGGATACCACAATCGTGCCGAACTTACTGCCGAGCGCTTCATCACCAATCCATTTGGCCCAGGCCGCCTATATAAGACAGGGGATCTCGGGCGTTGGTCGGCGGATGGAAAGATCTCCTACGTCGGACGAAGCGATTTTCAAATCAAACTGCGCGGATTCCGGATCGAACTCGGCGAGATCGAAAGCCAACTGGTTGCCTGTGAGGGGGTGCGGGAAGCGGTGGTGGTAACGCACGGGAAGGAGTTGGTGCGGTTGGTCGCGTATGTAGGGGTGGCGGATAACGCAGTTGGCGAGGCCGAATTGCGCAATCATCTTGCCGCTGTACTTCCAGACTACATGTTGCCTTCGGTATACGTCTTATTGCCCGGACTCCCGCTGAATTCGAACGGAAAAATCGATCGTGCCAGGCTTCCCGAGCCGGATCCATACGTGAGCACCGCGGCTAGTTACGAGGCGCCGTTAGGTGAAATAGAGACGATTGTTGCTCAAGCTTGGCAGGAGCTGCTCGGGGTGCAAGGATTGGGGCGGCACGACAACTTCTTCGCGCTTGGCGGGCATTCACTGATGGCGATGCAACTGGTATCGAAGTTGCGCTCGACGCTGGCCGTGGAAGTTGAACTGAGTGCCATATTCAAGTTTCCGACGTTGCAGGGGTTCAGTGCGGCGCTGGCCGGTAGTCGCAGCGCCGTGCAAAGCACCATCACGCGGGTGGGAAGAGAAGGCGCGCTGCCGCTGTCGTGGGCACAACAGAGACTATGGTTTCTGGACCAACTCGATCACGCGGCAGGTGCGTCCTACCACATCTCCGCAGGTTTTCGCATCAAGGGCATGCTGAACTTTGAAGCACTGCAGAAGGCGTTGGACGGTGTCGTCGTCAGACATGAAAGCCTTAGGACGGTTTTTGTCGACGATGGCGGAACGGCAATGCAGGTAATCAGGGATGCAAATTGCGGCTTTTTCCTTTCACGGCAAGACTTGAGCACTCTGCATGGCCATGAACAGGAAACCGCCGCCCAGCGCCATGGTATCGACGAAGTGGTGACGCCGTTTGACTTGGCGGTCGGCCCGTTGATTCGAGGCTTGTTGCTGAAGTTGTCGGACCACGAACACATCCTGCTTGTGACCCAACATCACATTGTGTCCGACGGGTGGTCGCTCAATATCCTGATGAAGGAAGTGCTTGCTTTATATTCGGCATTTTGTCACGGGCGGTCGAGTCCTCTAAAGGCCTTGGCTATTCAATATGGCGACTACGCGGTATGGCAACGCACCTGGCTCCAAGGAGAAGCCCTGCAGCGGCAGATCGACTATTGGCGGACAAATCTAACAGGCGCGCCCGCTTTGCTTGAACTGCCAACCGATTATCCGCGGCCAGTAGTGCAGAGCCACAAGGGCAACGTCGTTTTCTTTTCACTTCCCGTAAGCCTTTGCACAGGAATACGCGCTTTGGGACAACGTTGCGGATCAACGCTGTTTATGACTCTTCTGGCGGCGTGGGCAGCCTTGTTGGCAAGGATAAGCGGCAGCGACGACATTGTTGTCGGAACGCCGATCGCGAATCGCGGGCGCTCGGAAATCGAACCCTTGATCGGATACTTTGCAAACACTCTGGCATTGCGCATTCGTATTGACCGAGGCACAACCGTTTCCGAGTTGCTTGCGCAGGCGAATTCGGTGGCGCTCGGCGCTTTTATGAATCAGGATGTGCCATTCGAACAGGTAGTGGAAGTATTGCGACCGTCACGCAGTCTTGGGCATAGCCCGGTGTTCCAGGTCATGTTGGCACTCGAAAATGCAGATGCTGAGGCGGAAGTCGAGCTGCCGGGAATTCGGCTTGAGCAGATGACGCTTCCCCACACGACGGCACAATTCGATCTTTCCTTGTCGATTCGGGAGTCGTCGGGGAATCTGAGCGGCTCCATCGAATATGCCAGCGATTTGTTTAATCACGGCACGGTCAAGATGTTCGCCGGCCAGTTTGAGAGATTGCTCGATGGAATGGTGTTGGGCGATAACCAGGCCGTTGATACGCTGTCTCTAATGACTGATGCCGAGCGGCAGCACGTTTTGTATGGCCTGAACAACTCGTCGACGGAATTTCCCGTCGATCGCCTCAGTCATCAGTTATTCGAAGCGCATGTCAGGGCTGCGCAAGACCGGATCGCAGTCGTTTTCGACGAACAGTCGCTTACCTATGCGCAGCTGAATACGGCTGCCAATAAGGTGGCGCATTTCCTGGCAAGCAAAGGAGTCGGTGCCGACACGCTGGTCGGACTATGCATGGAGCGCGGTATCCATATGGTGGTCGGTATTCTGGGTATCCTGAAATCGGGGGGCGCTTATTTGCCGCTGGATTCGGACGCTTCAGACGAAAGGCGCCGATACATGCTTGCAGATAGTAGGCCGGCCTTGTTGTTGACGCAAGCAGGGCTTGCTGGACGTTTCGACGGCATTGATCTTCCTGTTGTCTCGATAGACAGCGACCCCAGGATTGACTCCCAGCCTGGCGGCAATCTGGAGCTTGCCTGTCTCGGGTCGGGTAATCTTGCCTATGTCATTTATACGTCCGGATCAACCGGACTTCCAAAGGCCGTCATGATCGAACATGGGGGCCTGGCGAGCTGTCTGCTGGCTCTTCAGGCCAAGTATGCCTTGGGTCCAGATGATAGAGTCTTGCAATTTTCCTCGATTGCGTTCGATGTTGCGGCCGAGGAGATTTTAGGGGCGCTGGCCTGGGGGGCGAGGCTGGTGCTGCGCACACCCGACTGGATGGAAAGCGAGGACCGCTTTTGGTCGCGATGCCGCTTGCACGGCCTGACCTTCCTCGATCTTCCCGCCATGTTCTGGGCAAGAATGACCGAAGATCACGCCGTGGCCATTCCTGAATGTGTCCGTCAGATTATCATAGGAGGCGAGGCGGCGACCACGCGATCGATGCAATCCTGGTTCGACCGCTCCGGCCATCGTCCGCAATTGAGTAATCACTACGGCCCTACCGAAACTACCATCGGCTCGACCTCGCAGCCAATGCACGATGACCCGCGCTGCTGGACTAGAATCGGCAAGCCGATCGGCGATACACAAGTCTACATACTCGATGCGGGCATGCAGCCGGTCCCGATGGGAGTTGCAGGCGAACTCTACATCGGGGGAGCCGGCGTTGCCCGCGGCTACCTGGGGCGCCAGGAATTGACTGCGGAACGGTTCATGACGAATCCTTTCGGGCCGGGTAGATTGTACAAGACAGGCGACCTGGGACGTTGGCATGAAGACGGCAGCATCGAATATTTGGGACGTAACGACTACCAGGTCAAGATCCGGGGCTTTCGGGTCGAACCGGCCGAGATCGAGGCGCATCTCGGTGCGTACGAGGGCGTGCGCGAGGCGGTGGTGCTGGCGCGGGAGGACAGACCCGGGGAGAAGCAATTGGTGGCCTATCTCCTGGGGCAGGAGGGCGTAACGCTTTCGGCGGCATCATTGCGGGAGCATTTGAATCCGCGCCTGCCTGCATACATGATGCCTGCGGCTTTTGTGGTCTTGCAATCCTATCCTCTTACGCCGAATGGCAAGCTTGACCGAAAAGCGCTACCCGCTCCAGGGTTGGAAGCGGTGGTGAAGGCGGTCTATGAAGAACCGCACGGCGAGCTGGAGGCAGCCTTTGCCCGGATGTGGCAGGAGTTGCTGGGCTTGGAGCGCGTAGGGCGGCACGATAATTTTTTCGAATTGGGCGGTCATTCGCTGATGGCAGTGCAGGTGGTCGCGCGAGCTCGCGAACTATTTGGAACCGATCTGGCCATACGCGAACTATTCATCCATCCGACCGTTGCGGCCTTGGCCAGGCAACTATCGCGCACGCGAGGCAGCGGCAGCACTTCTAACGTCGTGCCGATCAGGGCTCAGGGCACCCTCAAGCCACTGTTCCTCGTGCATCCCGGAGAAGGTGAGGTTGGCTATACGGTGGAACTGGCGCGATGGCTGCCGGCGGAAGTTCCGATTTACGGGATTGCGGCCAGCGGCTTCCTCGAGGGTGAACCGGTTGTCGATAGCGTGAAGGAAATGGCGGCCTCTTATTTGAGCGGCGTCCGGGCCGTCCAGCCGCACGGACCTTATCGGCTCGGGGGATGGTCGTTTGGCGGCACCGTGGCCTATGAGATGGCGGCGCAATTGATCGCCACAGGCGAAAGTGTCGAGTTTCTTGGAATGATCGACACGCATTTTAGTCACGCCTTGCCTGAACATGAGTGGTGTCGCATCAACGAACTGACCCATTTGACCGACATGATGCGTGTCGGAGGAACACCGGAACTGGAACAACAGTGCGCGTCATTGGCAAGAGAAGAAGATATTGATGCGTTGTTGGCATTGGCTCAATCGTCCCAGCGCATCCCGTCCATGGATTTACCCGTTCTCAGACGCCATTTGGCCGTCCGGACAGGGATCGAGCGGGCGCTAGCCGCATATGAGCCTGAATCGATATCGGTCCCGCTCTGGTTGTTCACCGCCTCGCAGCGTGCTGGCGACAAACTCGGCTGGGATGCGGTGTCAGGTCTGCAAATCGAGGTCAAGAATATCGGCGGGGACCATTACTCGATTGTGCGTCAGCCGCATGTCGCCGAGCTCGGCAAGGCCATTGATGAAGCGCTGTGCAAAGCCATTGCGGGTGAAGCCCGCCATCCTGAACAGCGCTATCGGCCGCTCGTCCCGATTCAAGGCGGCAGGAAAGATGTCAATCCGCTGTTCTGTGTTCCCGGCGCCGGCGCCAGCGTTACAGGTTTTTGTTCGCTCGCCGCGGCACTCGGACACGAATTGCCCGTCTTCGGACTGCAGCCGCGCGGGCTTGACGGCAAACTGGCGCCATATATCGACGTCGAATCGGCCGCACGGGAGTTTGTGCAAAGCATGCGATCAATTCGTGGCCGCGGTCCCTACCAAATATTGGGGCATTCCTTCGGCGGCTGGGTAGCATACGAGATGGCTCTGCAATTGCAAGCTGAAGGGGAAGAGGTCAGTGCGCTATTCGTGGTCGATAGCCGAGTTCCGCACGAAGCCGGCGATATTCGCAATACCCATGTGGATTCGATGCTGCAATTGGTGCAGCTTTATGAAATGAATCTCGAATCTTCTCTAGGCATAGAACGGGAGGAATTGGAGCTTCTCACACATGAACGGCAACTTGCCTTGCTACTTTCGCGCCTGATTCGTAGCGGCATGCTGCCGCCGAGAACTAAAGCAGACATGTTGCAAGGGGTTGTCAGAGTTTTTGAGACCAACTTCAATACTAGGTACCGGCCGTCGGGTGCGTTCGCCGGCGCATTTCACCTGATCGGCGCCACATCGCCTTCGGGGGACGGCAACCTCCATCGAGCCGCCGACGCGACTTTTTCGGGATGGTTGGGTTATTCGCCGCAAGCAATATGCTGGGAAGCGCCGGGAAACCACATGACGCTATTGGCGCAGCCAAACGTCGCAGCGCTCGCAAAATGGATTCAGCGAGGGTTGCGAGCTTAAGTTTATTGAAACACTAGGAGATATTCGATGTATGAATTGGATTACACGCCAGAGGCGGAGACGTCGCTTGGTTTCAAGGGGATAGATCATATTGCCTTGGCGGTACGTGATTTGGAGGAGACGCTGACGTTCTTTACGGAAGTACTGGGATTCAAGTTGAACCAGCGACGAAGAATAGCCGGAGAGAAAAGTGGAATGATATCTGCGGAGGTGCAATATCACGATATCAAATTCGTCATTTGCCAAGGAACCGAGCCTGCCTCGCAGGTTTCGCGCCTCATTGAGCATCATGGTCCCGGGGTTGCGCACATTGCTCTTGCAGTCTCAAATGCCGAGGATGTGATGAAGAACTTGGAAAGCAAAGGGATGCAATTCGACACATCGCTTATTCGCGGTCCCGGATTGACTCAGGTTTTTTCCAGCCGGGATATCAACTCGGGACTCAGTTTTGAGTTCATTGAGCGCAACGGCGAGGCGGGCTTTCTTGAAGGTAATGTCAACGATTTGTTTCTGCAGCTGGAAAAAAATGACAAATTCTAAGGAATGTTTCCTCTCTCGCAGTTCTCATAGGGTCCCCTTGACACTGGTGGGGCTGTTTGCGACAATCATCCTTTTTGTTTTCCCCGGGGGGTGGCTTCGGCGACCTAGCGTGCCGGGCCACAATTCAATAGAGAGGCGCACGTGACGCTGAAATTGGTCGACCTTCATAAATCTTATTTGGCGGGGGATATCCTTACCAAAGCGCTTGACGGGGTAAGTCTGGAAGTGCAGGAGGGGGAATTCATGGCCATAACGGGCCCGTCGGGATGCGGTAAATCTACTCTGCTGAATGTGCTTGGCCTGCTCGATAACCCTGATTCGGGAAATTATTTCTTCGAAGGAGACGACATTTGCGGACGGTCGGAGTCGCAATTGAATCTCCTGCGCCGTGGCCGCATAGGATTCATATTTCAGAACTTTAATCTCATAGAAGAGTTGAGTGTGTTTGAGAATGTTGAGCTGGCCCTGGAGTATAATCGTATCCCTGAATCCGAACGACGTTCTCGCGTAAGCGACGTGTTGAACAAGTTAGGAGTCGATCATCGGGCGCAGCACCGGCCTTCTCAGCTTTCGGGGGGGCAGCAACAGCGTGTGGCGATAGCTCGTGCCCTGGTCGTCCGCCCTGCCGTCTTGCTTGCCGACGAACCGACGGGCAACCTGGACAGCGCGCACGGCGATGAGGTGATGCATCTTCTCAAACAGATCAACGCCGAGGGCACCACCATTGTAATGGTTACACACTCACCGGAGCAGGCGGCGCAGGCGAGTCGCGTCGTGGCCATGCTTGACGGTAAAGTTGTGCATGACACCAAGACGCTTCCCTGAATGTCTGGCCGCCCGGTGTAAACCCTGGTCGCTCGTCGATGGCACACCGTAATCGCGCCGCCGTTCCGATAGGATCGGAAGAGGCGTGCGCGGCATTCTGAGAATCGCCAAGTGAACTCGAACTGGAAAATATGAAAATTCGTGACTTTCGGACAGGCTGGCGTATTTTGATGCAGGAACGCGGCTATTCTGCCATCGCCATTTCGGGGCTTGCCGTAGGCCTCGCGGCGTTTTTCCTTCTGTTGTCCTACGTTCATTATTGCTTCAGCTACGATAGCTGGTTCCCCGATGCGGACCGCATTTATGTGGTGAAGCACAAAATGAATCTACTCGACAAGCCCCAATGGATGGAGCTGGTTCCGCTGGCATTCCGCGACGAGCTAAAGCGCAATCCTATGGTGGAAAAAAGTTCTGCTTTCGTCGAACGCCCTGGCGCTGTGGGAGTGGATGAACGTGTGCAGTCTCTCGATCTATATGCCGTGGATAGTGCGTTTGCCCAGATGTTCGGCGTTGTTCCGCTGGCGGGAAACCTGGAGATTGCGCTGTCGCACCCTGATACCTTGGCGATCACGTATGAAGGGGCGCTTAAGTTGTTCGGCACAGCGGAAGCATTGGGACGCATCGTGCAGATTCAGGGCAAGGCCTTCACGGTTGCCGCGTTGCTTCCGAATCCGCCGGCCAATAGTACCGTCAAATACGAAGCGATCATGGCCTTGAACAATGCGGCGTGGCCCGAAGCAGAGCGCCAGGCGGCATTTGCACAATGGGCTGGCCTTGGCGGCAAAATATTTATCAAGCTTGCTCCGGGTGCGGACCAAACCGCTCTGACTTCGGAATTGCAGCGGGCAGTCGACCAATCACCGCTAAGAACCCAATTCCCTGCGCGCATGCTGGAGCAGCTTGGGGACAAAACACCAATGGAAGTTCGTCTGGGCGCACTTCGAGATGCCTATTTCGACAAGGATGTCGCTGAAAGTTTCGGTAGCGGAAAGCGTGGAAATAAAACCTCTGTTCTTGGAGCCGCTGCGATTGCTGCGGTGATCCTCGCGCTTGCGGTTACAAATTATGTCAATTTGGCGACGATTCGAACTGTGCGGCGCCAACGGGAAATCGCAGTGCGGAAGGTTCTTGGCGCGGGGACGGGACAGCTTGTAAGCCAGTTTCTGGCCGAATCGCTGATGGTGTCTATGCTGGCAGCGGTGCTTGGCTGGATTTTGGCCGCGGTGTCGCTGCCGATATTTTCCGATCTCATCAATATGCAACTGGAGTCGTTGTTGTCGCCCGTGGCACTCATCGTCGCGCTGATGGTTGGCGTAGCGGTGGGTATGATGGCCGGCATCTACCCCGCCTGGGTTGCGTTGCATGTCCGACCGGCTAAAGTGCTGGGCGGTCGCGGGAATAGCGAGGGCAGAGGCGGCTTGATTTTGCGGCGCGTCTTGACTGTTCTCCAGTTTGGCGTGGCAATGTCCCTTGCCAGTACAACCCTGGCTATTGCCTGGCAGACGAGTTTCGCAAATCGGATCGATCCGGGTTTCGATACGTCACGCTACCTGGCTTTGGATTTGAATGCCGATCTCAAAGACACCGCAAGTAGAGCATTCCGGGAGAATTTGGCACGGCTGCCGGGTTCAGGCGGGGCCGAGGGCTCGATGGACGCGATCGGACGGGCGCGACAAATGACGGGTTGGGAGCAAAGTGTATCGCGCAGCGGCGCCGGTAGCGTAATCATTCACCTGCTTGAGGTCACGCCCGGTTATTTCCATTTGTTCGAGGTAAAACCGATTGCAGGGCGTTTGTTCGATCCGGCGGTCGATTCGGAAGTCAATACGACTGAAGTGATCGTCAATGCAGCTGCCGCTCGGCTGCTCGGATATGACTCCCCCGATCAAGCCGTCGGCCAACCGATCAAGCTCAGCGACGAATCGCAGTCCCGAACGATCATCGGAATCTTCCCGGACATGCAGGTCCAAACCCTGCATAGCGCCGTGGCCCCGTTAATGTACAGGATAGGCTCGACCACGAAGTTACTGACCGTACGTGGCGACGGCGATATGGAAGCCCTGAAAACTTCGGTTGAGGGATTGTGGCATCAGTATTTCCCGAACGATGTTTTGCACATGGAAACCGAGCGGACGTATTTTGCCGCACGCTATGCCGACGATACGAGGCTTGCCCGCCTGCTCACGATAGCGACGGCGATTACCGTGGCTATCGCCGCCTTCGGCATATACGTATTGGCGGCCTATTCCGTGCAGCGCCGCGCGCGCGAAATCGTCTTGCGTAAATTGTTTGGCGCGCGGGCTCACGAGATTGTGAGTTGCGTGGGGAGTGAATTTCTGAAGCTGATAGCCCTCAGCGCGCTTTTTGCGCTACCAGTTGCCGCGTATGCCATCGAACGCTATCTATCTTCCTTCGTCGAACATGCGCCGATCGGTGTGTGGACCATGGTTGCGTCGTTTGTATTTGCCCTGCTTCTCGGCATCGCCGCGACGCTGAACCACATTCGTGAAGCGTTGCGGCTGGCGCCCTCTCACGTCTTGCGAAGCTGACGGCCGTGAGTGCGCCTTATTTTGTCCGTGTCGGGGAGGTGTGGCAGGATCGCGTAAGCGGTGCTGCCGCGTGCCCAAGACATACCCTGGGCCTTACTCAGTTACATTCTTATTTGAGCGATATTCGCTATCCATGCATTGGCGCGCGCGCTGCGGTCAAGCGCGATGCATTGTGCGGGCAGGTGTATCCTGGCATGGCCGATTCTTCCTCTGTGGCAGCGTTACATGAGGCGCTCACGTTGTTCGCCGACGATTTGAAGCGATGTCAGCATAATTTTATGACTTTCGCTGCATTGTTCGAGGGCCCTGAGCTTGCCTCTGAGGTGCACTTCGAGCGGGTGCTCTGGGAACACCTGCAGGCGCTTCATGACTACGATGCGCCGCGCAATGCGTGGGATCCGGCCGTTGCCAGCGATCCCGAGAGTCCGTCTTTCTCGTTCAGCATTGCCGGATGCGCGTGGTTCATCGTCGGTTTGCACCCGCATGCTTCGCGGCAGTCGCGCCGCTTCTCCATGCCCGCGCTGATATTCAATGCCCACTCCCAATTCAATGCTTTGAGGCAACTGGGGAATTACGGTCCCATGCAAGTGGCAGTGCGCTCGCGTGAGATTGCTTATTCGGGATCGGTCAATCCGGTTTTATCCGACTTCGGGACGCAGTCGGATGCGCGCCAGTATTCAGGGGTCAATGTCGACGCCGACTGGAAGTGCCCTTTGATTGTTCGTGAACCGAGATGACTCGAGTGATTTGCGGACTTTTGAGGTCCAACAATTTTTGAAGATTAAGGATATTGGTATGACTGGCGATGTCGTGTACCTCAAGCCAGAGGTCAAATTGGAAGCGCTAGTGTCTCGATGGTACGCCTGGCCGCACCTGACTGCTCCCGTACAGTTTGCATTGCATATGGCATTTCGAATGCTCCCGCTTCTCAAGTCTTTCGCCACCAATCCTTCGGTGCACCTGTCAGCCAGCCGGGATCCAAAGATGTACGGCGGTCCATTCATGAGCCTGCAAGAGTCGGATCTGCCTGCAGTATGTGAATTGATCGATACATGCGAGAAGGAATGCGAGCAATTGATTCGGCTGGCGCACGAATTGCGGGCATTAAATGTCACCCTCGCTGAAAAGTCGGGTGGATATTCGCTCAATGATATGTACGAGATGTTACCGCCATCGCTAAAAGGCCTGGTCGAATTTCTTTATGATACGGACAATAAGGCATGTGCCCGCGTGTTTGAGCAGCTTGTCTATGACACCTACGACGTCGGTCACACGCACGAGATCATGCTGCAGCCGATCGGCGAGCGGGAACGTCACTTCTTCATGAGTACACCTCGTCCGCGCTCACCGGGCAGCCTTTCGTTCAAAATGAAATTTTCGGACCCGCGCATCGACGCGTTGGCGAAAATGCGCACCCAAGCCGATTCCCTGCAAAAGCTGGAGCAGTTGTTCGACATTGCAGACGACGACCTGCCGACCTTCCGCAGCTATTTCAGCGAGGCCGCACCTCTTGATTCAAAAATGGGCGCATATGCCGGTGACGGCGTCAGGATGCGGTTTTTTGGCCATGCTTGCGTACTCATTCAAACGGAAGATATTGCGGTCCTGTTCGATCCGTTTGTTGCGATAGAGTCCGGGGAAGATGGACGCCTGACCATCAACGATCTTCCTGATTTCATTGATTACGTTGTTCTGACCCATGCGCATCAAGACCACTTCAATGCCGAGATGCTGCTTCAATTGCGGCATCGCATCGGACGGGTGGTGGTGCCGATGAATAATATTGGATCCGTAACCGATCCATCCGTTCGTCTGATGCTCAAAGAGCTGGGTTTCAACGATGTTGACACACTGTCGCCGTTTGACTCGATCGCACTACCCAATGGCAGCTTGCTGAGCTTGCCGTTTACCGGGGAGCACGCGGATTTGAACATTTACAGCAAGCATACCGTCTTCCTATCGCTGAAGGGCAGGAAATTTCTATTCCTGGTGGATTCGGATGGGCGTGATACAGCGTTGTACGAACGATTGTTGCCGTATGTCGGCGCGGTCGATGCTCTGTTCATCGGGATGGAATGTCATGGCGCACCGTTGACTTGGCTCTATGAACCATTGTTGAACAAGCCGCTGACACGCCGCAACAACGAATCACGTCGGCTTTCCGGCGCGGATTGCGAACGCGCCTGGCGTATCGTTTCCACTTTGAAGCCTGCCAGGGTCTATGTATACGCCATGGGGCAGGAACCGTGGATGCAATATATCATGGGCCTTCAGTATGAGCCGACCAGCATTCAATTGGTAGAGTCGACGCGGTTCATCGAACGCTGCAGCGAAACTGGATTGGTCGCGGAGCGCTTGGTTAGCGGGCGGGAAGATGTATTTTAATTGAGGTAACCCGACCCAGTCGGCGCGCCGCAGAAGGATCAGCACCATGCAGAACAGTCATATCAGGTCGGCAACCAGCGGTGCTGCAATGGATACCCGCATCGTTCGCCCCAAGCGCAGCCCCCTTATACTGGCCGCGATCGTTTGTGTCGTCGTGCTTTGTGCGGCCGGGCTGTATTGGTACGTTTTGCCGCACGGCCTTCAGGTAGACGCGGCTGACGTGCGCATCGCCAAGGTCGAACAGGGCAATTTCCGCGACGACGTCAATGTCAGAGGCTCTGCCGAACCGCTCAATTCAGTCCTGCTCGACTCTGTCGAAGCCGGCCGTGTCGAGGAAGTGCTGCTTCAGGACGGCGAAGTTGTCCCCAAGGGGAAATTACTTTTTCGCTTGTCGAATCCGCAGCGCAGCCTCGATTTGCTGGCGCGCCAAGCCGAGTATGCGCAGCAGATTTCCAACTTGTCGAATTTGAAGGTGGCCCAGGAGTCGCGGCTGAGCGACAACGCGCGTCGCCTGGCCGACCTTGAGTTTGCATTGTCCCAAGCACAGAAAAAACATGCTCGTAATGTCCTCCTTGCCGGCCAGGGATTCTTGTCCGCCGCTGCCATTGAGGAATCCAGTGACGAATTGGCACAGAGCAAAAGGCGTGTCGAAGAGGAGCGTGTCCGCGCCGCAGCGGAATTGAAGGTTCAGGGGGATGCCATCAACCAGCTCACCACGGCGACTGAACGATTGCAGAGCGGATTGGCGCTGGTAAAAGAGGCTGTCGAAGCACTCGCCGTTCGCGCTCCCGCGCCCGGACGCCTTACGGGATTTCATCTCCAGGTGGGACAAGCGGTGACGATGGGCCAGGAAATCGGGCGAATCGACGACCCTTCCAAATTCAAACTCGTCGCCAAGGTTGACGAATTCTATCTCGGCCGCATACGAGTGGGGCAGCAAGGCGTTGTCCGGCAGAATAATGAAGATTTTCCCGCCAAGGTCAATACCATCTTTCCGCAGATTACGGATGGCCGATTTACGGTTGAACTTGTCTTCGATCCGAAGCAACCTGCGATGCTCAGTCCTGGGCAAAACGTCGATCTACAGATAACCTTGGGCGAGCCGTCGCCTGCAATCATTTTGCCCAACGGGGCATTTATCAATACGACCGGCGGGGCCTGGGTTTTTGTAGTCGATAGCAGCGGACGCAGAGCCGAGCGACGTGCGATCTCCATCGGGCGTAGAACAGGGTCGCAGATCGAGGTGCGGTCCGGCCTCAAGGCTGGAGAGAAGGTGATCGTGTCGGATTACCGAAACTTCGGCAGCGCGACCAGCCTCGCTATTTCCCAATGATGAGAATGCTTTTTGGTATCCCGCTCCCGTCATGCAAGCGGGCGGGCACGGTCGCTTTGGAGAGATTGCTGTGTTCCGCTGGCGCTGCGCGGGCCAAGGGGATGTTGTCTTGAAAAAATTTCCGCTGCTGACTCGTTTTGCCCTGTGGATTCTTCTTCCGTTCACATTGATCACTGCGGCGCTGTATTTCCATTTCAAATCCAACGTGCCCGATATGGCCGGCACGCTTGACGTGCCCGGACTGCGGGCGCCAGTGCGTATTTCGTTCGATACCTACGGCGTGCCGAGCATCCGTGCAGAAAGCGACCGCGACGTTTTTTTTGCGATGGGCTATCTGCATGCGCGCGACCGGCTTTGGCAGATGGAGCTGCAGCGCAGGTTCGCTCAAGGTACGTTGAGTCAGATACTCGGCAAGTCTGCCCTGGATCAGGACGTCATCATGCGCACCTACGGCCTGTACTCCGCCGCTCAGGCATCCTGGGATGCCTTGGATCCGGCCGCCAAGGAGTCGTTGGACGCTTATGCTGAGGGGGTCAATGCCTGGCTGGCTGCGAAACACCCCCTTCCATTGGAATTCACGCTTGTGGACGACAGGCCAGGCGCATGGACGCCAACTGATTCTCTGGTATTGCTGAAAGTCTTTTCATTGAATTTGTCAGGCAACTATAGCAGGGAAATCGCGCAATATCTGGCGGCGCAAACCCTCAGCAGTGCCGAGCTGTCGACATTCTTTCCTCATCATGGAGACAGCGTCACCGGCCGCAGCACCGCAGTACGCTCGACCTTGCTTGATCTCGAAAATCTGCAGGTGAAGCTGGAGCAGCAAGAAGGCATCGGCGGACCGTTCGTCGGCAGCAACGCTTGGGCGATTGCCGGCAAGTACAGTGACGGACACGGCGCGATATTGAGCAACGATCCGCATCTTGCGCTGCAAATGCCTTCGGTGTGGTATCCGGTTAGCCAAAACGGCGACAAGCTGCGTACCTCGGGTATGAGCCTCGTCGGGCTGCCCATCGTCGTATTCGGGCAAAACCAGGATATCGCGTGGGGTGGTACGAGCATGATGGCCGATGTGCAGGATCTATATCTCGAGGAAGTGGACCCCGCAGACCCGGGGCGCTACCGCGTAGGAGATCATTGGGAGCGGTTCGGTGTCCGTATCGAGCGGATCGATGTCCGCGCACCGTTTCCATCGACACTGCGCTCGCAACCCGAACCTGTTCAAATCACCATCCGCACAACTCGTCATGGTCCGGTTGTCAGCGATGCGCTGGGCATCCCCTCTCAACCGATCGCATTGCGCTGGACTGCCCTCGATGATGGCGATACGACGTATGAAGCGATGCTGGAGGTGGGTTATGCAAGCGATTGGGGTAGCCTGCGTCGTGCGTTGGCGCACTATATCTCTCCCGCGTTGAATCTGGTGTATGCCGATCGCGCCGGCAACATCGGCCTGCAAGGCATCGGGCGCATTCCGGTGCGTAGCGCCGGGCATGGGGACGTGCCGGGACCTGGCTGGTCGAATACCCACGAATGGGTCGGATTCATTCCGTATGATGCAATGCCCCAAAGCTACAACCCGGAAGCGGGCTATGTTGTATCGGCAAACGACCGCAATGTCGAACCGGATTATCCGTACTTTATTTCTAACGATTGGGCTCCCCCGGGGCGTGCAGATCGCATACGGCAGCTGATTGAGTCGCGGATCAAACAAGGCGGGAAGGTTGATGTGCCGTACCTGCAACGGATACAGGACGATGTCGTCAGTTTGCCCGCACTGAGGCTTCTGCCGGCCTTACTCGGTATTCGGACGACTACAGGACGGCAGCGTGAGGCGGTCGCCTATCTCGCGAAGTGGCACGGGGAGATGGATCGGGATAGTCAGGCAGCGTCCATTTTCAACGTCTGGGTGAGGCATCTCAAACAAAAGCTTTTCTCTGCGCGTCTGAATCAGGACTGGCAACGTCGTGGCGAGCACGTCTATTTCGATACGATGATGGATAGCGTGCCTCTCGATACGCTTGGCGACATTCTGTCCAAGGGGGATAGTAGTTGGTGCCAAAATGGCCGGGAGCGGCATGTCCTGCAATGTTCTGCCGTCGCATTGGATGCGCTTGATGAGGCACTTGACGAATTGCGGAAACTGGCCGGCGACGACATGCGGGATTGGCAATGGGGGCGCGTACACCGGGCCGATTTGGCGCATCACCCGTTCAGCGACGTGAACATATTGAAGGAATGGTTTGGCCGTCGTTTCGAAAGCGGGGGATCGTCTGATACGGTCAATGTCGCCAATAGCGTATTCGATAAGACTCGAGGCTACAGCCAGACGTTCGGATCGAGTTTTCGCCAAATCATGCAGCCGGGAGATTCGCCACGCGTCCACCTATACATAAATTCAAGCGGACAGTCTGGCAATTTGTTTAGTCAGCACTATGACGATCTCGTCGTAAAATTTTCTGCGGGAGACTTGGTGAGCATGGGCGGAGGGGATCAGCCGCTGAGCGTGCTGACATTGCAGCCTGGTCCATCAGGGAAAGGGGTGGCAGGTGAGCTTTTTCCATGAATTCGGACGCAAGGCGCCAAACAAGGTTTTTTGCGGCATTATATCGGGCGGCCTGGCGGGGGTCTGTTATTCACTACTGATTCCAGTAGTGCTTAGCGCGATCACGGACGACGATCCGACGGGACAGGGAGAGTCCGCACATGTCGTGCGAGTATTCCATTTGGATGTCGCCCATCCGGGGTTTGCCGGATTGTTTTTCACTTTATGTGGAATTATCTTTGTTGCACGCCTATTGTCGCGCGCGCTGTTGATGCAGGTTTCGATGGACGTTGCCGCGGACCTGCGCACCAAATTGAGCGGGATGATTTCGCGTGCCGCCATTGCGGAGCTTGAAATAGTTGGACAGGGACGCCTGACGGCCGTGTTGACCCAGGACGTCAACTGCATCGCCGACGGCGCGCAAATGGTACCCGCCTTGCTTACCAGCCTTATCACACTCATCGGCTCGCTCGGCTTTCTGCTTTACCTCAATTACCAAGTCTTTGTTTTCGTCGTTGCTGTCATCGGGTTCGGCATGTTGAGCTTTCAACTGCCCGCCTATATTGGCTCGAGAATGTTCAAGAGAGCCCGGCATGCATTCGATTCGCTGCAGGAAGCGCTGCTCGGCGTCGTCAATGGCACGAAGGAGCTTAAATTGGATGCGACGAAACAACGACGCTTCCTGCGCGAAGTTTTGGGGGAAAGCCAGGAGCGTCTTCTTACCGGCGACAAGCGCGCTCGACTGGTTTTCATCGCTGCGGAAGTCTACGGAGATTTGCTGGGTTTTTTGACCATTGGCAGCGTCGCCTTCGTGTTTGAAAACTACTACTCTCTGTCGACGGCGGATTTAATTGCCGTTGTGATGGCGCTGTTGTATGTTTCCGGTCCCGTGACGGTAATTCTCGGCTCATTGCCTCCATTGGCGCGCGCGAGCGCTTCCTATCAAAACGTCATCCGCTTGCTGGGAGACATTCGCGAAGAGGAGACGGGTAGTCTGCGGGCGCCGGCCAAGTCCTGGCGGCGCATGTCGTTCAGGAATGTCGAATTTTCCCACGCGAAGAATGTAAGACACGATGGTTTTCAAATAGGGCCGATCGACCTGGAAATCGCCAGGGGAAAAGTGACGATGATCGTGGGGGGCAATGGATCAGGAAAATCCACCTTGGGCAAATTGATCTCTTTACTCTACATTCCGCAAAAGGGTGTGGTCAATTTTGATGATGTAGTGGTCACGTCGGAGAACGTCGATACGTTCCGCCAATCCATTTCTGCCATATTCACGGACTATTATTTGTTCGACCGGCTTCTCGGCGAACCCGGTGCGCAAGATCCGGCACTAGCGAAGAACTGGCTCGAACGCCTTCATTTAAACGACAAGGTCAATTTGGATAACGGCGTCTTTTCCACACTCAAGCTGTCCGACGGGCAGCGCAAGCGACTTGCACTTCTGGTGGCGCTAATGGACGAGAAGTCGCTTTGCCTGTTTGACGAATGGGCTGCCGACCAGGATCCCGCATACAAGCAGATTTTTTACCGCGAGCTCCTACCTGAGTTGTGCGCGCGCGGTGTGGCAGTTGTAGTCATAAGCCACGACGATCGTTATTTTGACGTTGCCGACCGGCTTTACGTCGTCGAAAATGGCCGCATCTCGGCGGTGAGGGAAAATAAGCAGCTGCATATTGTTTGAAACCACTCGCCGCCCCAATGCTTTCGCCGAAGATGTTCCGTACGGGAAGCACCCTTGATAAAACACCCAATTCGATTTGCCAGGATATGAAGCCAATCTCGATACCCGAATTTTCCACTCTGATTGACGTGCTCCGATTTCGCGCATCGGAAGAATCGGGAACAGCACACGAATCTGCATTTACATATTTGGAACAGGATGAAGGGATCGGCGAATCGGTCACCTTTTATCAACTGGAGCTGAGGGCGCGCGTCGTCGCTACGCGATTACAAAAGATTGCACGCGAAGGGGATCGTATCCTGCTTGCGTACCCGTCGGGTTTGGAATTCGTCGAGGCATTCTTCGGGTGCGTTTTGGCCCGCATGGTCGCGGTCCCTGTCGTCCCGCCGACCAACGCGCGCAGGTTGCCTATCCTGGAACTCATTGCCCGGGATGCCGGTGCGTCCGTGGCATTGGGGCCGCAGAGATTGGTGCAGCGCATGGCAAAATTGCAAACAGACATCGAGGAAAATGCCTGGAACATCGATTGGTTGTCGACCGAGGGAATAGCGGACGATCCTGCGCATTGGCGCAACCCGGAAGCCGCTCCATCGGACATCGTCTTTCTTCAGTACACGTCGGGATCCACAGGGACGCCGAAAGGCGTAATGATCAGTCATGCAAATTTGCTTGCCAACGTTGCCCATTCGGCTTCGCGCTATGGCATGCGAACAGGCGACGTATTTGTGACTTGGCTTCCGCCCTATCACGATTTCGGTTTGATAGGTAGCATATTGTTGCCGGTGTTTGCCGGATGCCGAAGCGTCCAGCTGCCGCCGGCTGTGGTTCTCACGCGCCCTCTGCGCTGGCTCAAAGCCATGTCAGATTTCCGCGCGCGATTCACCGGCGCCCCAAATTTTGCCTACGACTTGTGTGCCAGGAAGATATCCGAGGAGGAAAAGCGGGGTTTGGACCTGAGCGAATTGCAGGTGGCGGTAAATGGTGCCGAGCGTATCCGCGCGGAGACCTTGCGCGATTTCACCGAGGCCTTTGCAAGTTGCGGACTACGGCACGATGTCCTTACTCCGGCATATGGTCTGGCCGAGGCTACGTTGCTGGTGTGCGCCAACCCGCGGCGGGCGGCGTCGGGCCTCCGGCTTTCCGTCGTGGTGAGCCGGGCTGCACTGGAAGGCGGTGAAGTCAAAGAAGGCCTGGATGCCGCCGATGCGCTTGAGCTTGCATCCTGCGGCAGAGCGAGTATAGAGGACAGCGAAGCCATCATTGTGGATCCGGTAACGCGGGTCTGTCTGGATGAACACCGGGTTGGAGAGATTTGGGTAAGGAGCCCATCGGTTGGACTGGGCTATTGGGGACGCAGTGACGAGAGCCTTGATGTTTTTGCCGCGCGTCCGGCCGGCAGCGAAAAGACCTACTTGCGCACCGGTGATCTGGGATTCATTCTCGATGGCGCTTTGTACGTATCGGGCCGAATCAAAGAGATGATGATCTTCAACGGGCGCAATGTATATCCGCAGGATATCGAAGCCGCAGTTGAACTTTTGGATCCGGCTTTCCGCCGGCATGGATGTGCGGTGTTTTCGATGGAAGATTTTGAGCCTCCACAATTGATCATCGTCCAGGAGCTTGAGCCGAAGAAGGCCGCGAGAGTGGAGGCTTTGGAGAGCATAATACGCGCTGAAATGGGGGAGCAGTTCGACCTGTTCGACGTCGGGGCGATAGTTTTGGTGAAGGCCGGTGAGATTCCTCGGACTTCGAGCGGAAAGATTCGGCGTGCACAATGCAAGGCGTTGTATGGCGCCAATTCTCTCCAACCTACTTGGTCGTGGGTCAAACAGGAAAGCCTTGCGGACGGAGAAGCTGCCGCCATAGGTCTGGCACGCTCGCCAACGCAGCTCAGGCTGCTTGAAATCTGGCAGCAGACTCTAGGATTGACGCTCATTTCTATCGAGAAGGACTTCCTTGCCTTGGGCGGGCATTCTCTGGCTGCTGCGCAAATCATTTCCCGGGCCAGGGAAGCGTTTGGGTTCGAACTTTCCTTACGCCAGTTGTTCGAATACCCGACCATCGAGCGTCTGGCAGAGTATATCGACAGCCATTTGCAGGAATCGCGAAGCGTCGGTTTTTCGGCGATTGTTCCGGCTGCGCGTAGTGGCCCGTTGCCGCTTACTTTCTCCCAGCAACGGCTCTGGTTCCTCGACCAGCTCGACCATGCGGCCGGAGCGGCATACCACATCCCTGCCGCATTCCGCCTGAGAGGGCGGTTGGACGTCA
>OULX01000002.1_pt1 | contig 16956 bp, 13 predicted proteins | sample 1690861 | NCBI WGS metagenome assembly OULX01 (sample SAMEA3914813, study PRJEB12502) | metagenome | biome: forest; material: soil | place: Canada | collected 2011-07-07 | depth 0.3 m
ATGGGCTGGGAACTGATACTTGCCGCGATGTTTGGCGGGGTGCCCAAAAGTGTCAAATACTAACAGTTTTGAAATTTACAATTAACAATATTTGACACTTTTTTTAATACTCGACAGGCCCTGTAACCTTCCTGTCACACAAATCAACGCAAACTTGATCGAACGAAACAAAGACAGTCGCAAAACGGAAAAGAAAGCCCGCGCCATTGCCGAGGCTTGGCTAACCTAACCGCGATCGAAAAGCCAGCAGGACCGACCGTCTTCCGCTGCCAGTGAGGGAATCAGTTCGTAATGTCGGCGTTGGTGCCGCTGCCGCCAGGCTGGCCGTCGGCGCCATACGAGATCAAGTCGTAGTCCTTCCCGGACACGGCGCTGGGGATGTTATATATATAGGCGTTACCCCAGGGATCCGGCGGGACCGCCTTTTTCAAATAAGGGCCATTCCATTTCGGCTCGCTGCTGGTGCCGGGCGCGGCAAACAGCGCTGCGAGGCCTTCGGCTGCAGTCGGATAGTGGCCGGTATCGATGCGAAATTGATCAAGCGCCTGCGTGAACGCTTCGATTTGCGCAGCCGCCACCTGCGTCTGCGATTTGCCGATTTCACCAAAATACTTCGGCCCCACGAACGCCGCCAGCAAACCGATAATCAGCAAGACCACAAGCAATTCGAGCAAGGTGAACCCTTTTCCATTGCGATTCATATCAACGTTCCTTTCGATCAATTTGCTGTCAACCAGGTCGAAAAGCGAATTTCTCGCGCCCCCAGTTTGCGACGTCTGATATTGGCTTTCCGCATAATCCATGCCATTGACTTGCGACAACAAAATGTTAATTGCACGCATTAGTGCAGAGATAGCGCGTAGCAGCGCGCAGCCCGACGAGGAACTTGTTAATTAATATCGTGCGACAAGGCATTGCGTCGACAATGGTCGGCCGTTCGTGATCCATCGCCGCTGGGTGAATGTTTCTGGGTGGGAATAAATTCTAGCCTATCGACAAACGATTCATGCCAATATGTCGAAAAGAGTCGCAATTGTTTTGGTTTTCACTACTGGCTGAAGCTTTGGATTTCGCCGATTGGAGTTCATGGTAACGGAATGTTCATCTAGGAATTCCCGTGACTAGTCTAAAACGATCAACCAATTTGCCAAACAAGGAAGCGCTCGATAACCGCCTATACCAGTCGCGTGCCCTTCTCGCGGATCAAATGTGGTGGGCCGCCATGATCTTGGCATTGATTAGCATCCCGTTGACTGTCTGGCGCGGCGTGCGGGCTGATTGGCCGTTTTACTTGATATGGAATCTGTGTATTGGCATCACTGCCATTTTCTTTTTTTTCATTCGCACCAGGTTCGAGACAAAGGGAAGATTCTCGCTTTTAATCCTGTTTTATTTTGCGCTGGGGGTAACCGGTCTGGCCTGGATGGGGATGGTCGGGTCCGGTTATTTGTGGATCATCCAAGGTGCATTGCTGGCGAGCACATTGTTTTCGTTCCGTGCCGGCATAATCCTCACTGTAATATCGATCATTCTGGTGGCCCTGACCGGCATAGGTTACATCAGCGGGTTACTCGAACAGCCCGACGACGTAAATGCCTATCTGCTCAGTCCGGGAGCATGGGCTACTTTTCTCATTGTGACGGCGGTCATGCCTACTTCCGTCATTTACGCAATTCACGGATTTCAAAAAACCATTCTGGAACTGCTGAACGAAGTTGACGCGCAACGTAATCAGCTGGAAAAGCTGGCCACTCACGATCAGCTCACCGGCCTGCCCGTTATGCTTTTGGCGACGGATCGCCTGCAGGTTGCATTTAGCGATGCGCGACGCTCCGGGGAAAAGGTTGCGCTCCTATTTATTGATCTCGATGGATTTAAAGCAGTCAATGACACTTACGGGCATGAAGCTGGAGACGGCGTGTTAAAAGAAGTCGCGGTCCGCCTCACTGCGGCGATACGGGATGGCGACACGGCGGCGCGTATTGGCGGTGACGAATTCATGGCAGTCCTGACGCGTCTAGCAGATGCACAGATGGCGGCGCAGGTAGCACAGAGGATTATCGATGAAATCTCCCAGCCGATCCATTTCTCAGGCAATGCTTTGCTAGTTGGCGCAAGTATCGGTATCGCCATATTTCCTGACCATGCGGAAGATCCGCTGACGCTTCGCCGTCTGGCTGATGAGGCGATGTATCAAGTAAAGCGGTCAGGTAAAAACCATTTCGTCTTCTTCGAGCCGTGATTTTCTTGCCGGTTTTTTTATCAGGGCGATTCTTTTGATTCTTTTGATTCTGAAAACACCGCTTTTAAAATTTCAACGGCCCTCTTTGTTACCGACGAAACATATCCTTCCCGCGTGAACAGGCCGATCGGCCTGATCGCCTTGAACTCCTCCACGGGAATGAAAACCAGGCGTTCTTTGGCCTCCAACGAATGGAGCGATGAATGAGAGGCAAATCCGATCAGATCGGTTCTGGAAACAATGGTCATGATTGCGGATTGATTGGTTGCTTCCACCTGACTCTTGGGCAAGGTCAGTCCGCGGCTGGTAAACAGCCGTTCACCGATCTTTCGGCTTATTTCGTTTCGCTCTGTCCGGATCCAATTCCAATCGGTTAGTTCCTCCAGATGAAGCTGCTGTTTTTCGGCCAATGGATGTCCTTTCCGAACTATGACGAAAAAATCTTCGCGGAACAATATTTCCACATTGATGCCGGTTGGCGGTTCATCGCCGATCGGGCAAACCACCAATGAGTAATCCGAATTTTGCAGCCCGCGCATCAGTACATCGATGCTTTCCAATTCGACTTTCAGTGTTGCCGCGGGGCGCTCATCCATCAATTTGGGGAAAAGTGCTTTGATTACAGGATCCGATATCGACGGTATCAGGCCCAAGCGCAGCAATCCCGTTTGTCCGTTGCTCAAATCCCGCGCTTCTTCAATTACGTCATCTATTTTCGCGGACAACGAATAAACGCTTTGCAGCAAGACCTGGCCCGCCTCAGTCAACTCCACACCGCGGGTGGTTCGCTCGAAAAGCGTCGCACCTATGCGCTTTTCAAATCGCTGAACAGCCTTTGTCAAGGCTGGCTGAGAAAGGCCCAATTTGCTTGCCGCCCGGCCAAAACTTTTTTCCTCCGCACACCGCAGAATGTATTCGATCTCAGCAGCAAAAAGAGTGGCCATGAATATTATTTATTGAGCAATGCGGTTTCGGGAATTGGAATTTCTACCTCTCCAAGCGCATGATGCACAGAAAATTCGAGATGGTGTTGATCAGGACGACATTATTTTTTTGCCAAGGGTGACAGCAGGCGATGAGAGCCCAACATGAAACAACAATCTGACGCGGAAATTGCAGGGCAGGTAGCCGGGAACCCAATTGTATTGGATCAAAAAAGCCACACCACTGTACAAAGTTTCATCGCCGCGTCGAATCGAAAGCTATTGCATGTTGATACGATTGTTCCCTGGGCGCAAGATGTGGATGTATCGAAGCCTCCCAAGCTGGAAGAAACAAGCTGGATCTACGGCACTATTCAATGGCGAGGATTGTCGCCGGCACAACGTACCGAATTGTTATGGCTGGAAACGGCTAGAGATGTTTCATACTGCATTTGGCAAGAACAGGCGTTCGCGGAAATGTACATCGGTTACGTCAACCGGTATCACAGTTCCTTATCGTCCGACATACGGGAATACCTGGTGATTTCTTCACGCGAAGAGCTTGTGCATACATTGATGTTCCGGCGCTATCTGCATGTTGCAAAGCTGCCAATTTGGAGCCACCCCAAAACCATCCCGAGGTTTCCCGCATTCGCGAAGCGAACAATCAATCAGCATCCCGTGTATGGGATCCTTTGGAATTTGTTGGTCAAATGGCACACGGACTTGAACGCCATGTATCAAACGCAACATGCACTGGTCGATCCGCTGACAAGAGCGATATTCAAAGAGCACCATGCGGAGGAAACAAGACACATCGCATTCGCCAAGATGATTGTTGAAAATTTCTTCACGACTGCCCACGCCGGCGAAGCAAATGCATTACGCGAATTCATCAAAAGAGCGTTCGGAATATTTTTGCATGAAATCACCTTCATGCCGGAAATCGCGCGCCTCACCTCGTTTGCATTTCCCGTTGCCATAGACGACCACAAGAATATTCAAGATATTCGCAATTCACCTAACAATTTGCGGATTAACCGCGAGCGCTTCCGCGATGTACATGAATGGTGCATGAAATACAAGCTCCTACCATAGCTGCGTGCCGCCGCAAATCCTGGCCAAAGGCTCGCAACACTTCGAAATACATCCAGACCGAACGATACCGGTACGCCAGGTTGGCACCTGCCATCGGTGCCCTGAAAAGCCGATAACTTATATTTATTGTTGTTCGACGTTTTGGGAATTGGATTTTATCGCGTTGTGAGCGCACTATGAAAACGCATAAATACGAATTGATGCAAACACGATACGTTCTGACTTTATGTTTGATTAGACGCAATAAACAAAAATAAAGAGACGTTCGCAAAAATAATGCATCGCACGCCACTCAAAAAAGAGCTCCACAGACAAACTTAAATCAGGAGGTAGCAATGAACAAACTCAACCCCGGGTTGCAGCGTCGAGTCCTTACTTCGTCGGTGACGATGGCCATCGCTGCCCTGGTATCGCAAACGTCCCAGGCTCAGGTCTCCGACCAGCAGGACGGTGTCCAACAAGTGGTCGTGACCGCCCAGAGCCGCAGTCAGGCAATTCAAAGTGTGCCGATTTCGATGCAGACCATGTCGGGCGCGGAATTAAAGGACATGGCCGCTTCCAACCTGTCCGATGTGGACGCCTTTGTCCCGGGGTTGAGTATCGATGCCTCACAGGAAACCCGTCCGATAATCAGTATTCGCGGAGTAGGTACGGCCGATTTCGGCATCGGCACCGACTCGCCGGTCGGCATTTACACTGACGGAGTCTATGACGGAAAAACCGGCGGATCTCTGCTCAATTTCAACGATATCAAGCGAGTTGAAGTACTCAACGGGCCGCAGGGCACCCTATTCGGGCGCAACGCTGCAGCCGGTGCCATTTCGATCGTTACCAACGATCCGACCAGTCAATATGAAATCAGCGGACTGGTGCGCGCCGGCAACGAAGGCCTATATCACGCCGAAGCCCTGATCAACGTGCCGCTTTCCGAGGATATGGCGTTCCGCTTTTCTGCGGTTGACCAGCATACCAACGGCAGGATCAACAACACGTACAACAACCAGAGGATGGGCAACGACAACGACTGGGGCACGCGCGCTGCTCTGCGCTGGGATAACGGCGACACTTCAGCGACCCTGAAGTGGGAGCACGAGAAGTTGAATGTCTCCGGTCCGCCGGTGTTTTCGGTAACCGGCGGTCAGATCAATTTTGGCCCGCCGTCAACCTGGATCAACCCGCTGGGAGAACCGCTTTCCAACGACGCTTCACCAAGCGTGCAGTCGCGCGCTTTCGACGGCGTTACCCTGCATGTCGAACACACGCTGCCTTTTGCCGAACTGACCAGCATTACTGCGTATCGTCATTTTGACAGTCAGAACTGGCAGGACAACGACGGCTCGTCCAATCCGGCCGCTTACCTTGGCACCGGCAATGTGGAAACGAACACCACCTGGCAGCAGGAATTCAAACTCAACGGCAAGACCAAGACGCTGGATTGGGTAGTCGGTATCAGCGCTTACCATGAGACCGCCACCGAAACTCAAGACGTCGATGCCACTACGACTTCGATCGACACTATCCTGGGCAACGCGGTTGGCGTGACGCCCTACGCCGGACTCACCCAACTGGTGCAGGGCGTTGGCGCAGCGACTGGCAATCCGACACTCGAGGGCATGAATTTTCTCGGCTTGCCATGGCAGGAAGGCATACAGGATAGAGGCGAATACAAATCCTATGCGATCTATGGCGACACGATCTGGGCCCTCGATCAGTCCACCAATCTGACCGTCGGTGGACGCTACACCTACGATGAAAAATCGTTCAGCTGGTACAATCCACCGCGTACGGCCACTGCGCTGGACGCCAGGTTGGGCACGCTGAATCAGGCGAATTTCTTCCCGACAGTGGTCGGTTTGGGGCTGCTGTCGGCGCAAACTGCGGCCCAGTTGCAGGGCGCGGTGACTTCCAATATCGAATTCAACAACCCGACCTCCAGCACCAGTCCGTTCAGTGCATCCAGCAGCTGGACCAACTTCAGTCCTCGTGTCGTCCTGGATCATCATTTTTCTCCGGGCAACATGGTCTATGCATCATGGGGCGAGGGTTATCAGGCTGGCGGCTTTGATGCCGTGCAGACTAACGGCCGCTATAATCCCGAGCGAGTTCAGAATTTCGAAATCGGCACCAAGGGACAATTGAGCGGTACCGGACTGTCCTACTCGGCTTCGCTGTTTCACTACAAATACACCAATTTACAAAGTCTGACTCTGGTACCGGCCTCCACGACCTCCAACGTATCGTCGTATCAGGTGGTCGACAGTGATCAGCGGGCTAACGGCGTGGATCTGAGCGGACAATGGAAGATCGACCGGATTTGGCGCCTGACCGGCGCGGCCGAATATATCGATCAGAATTATGCAAATTACGTCTCGCCGGACGGCGTCAACCTCGGTGGCCAGCCGGTCGGCACTCCCAGTTTGTCGTTCACTACCGCGATCAATGCCAAATGGCCGGTGCTGGAAGGGACGGGCGACTTCATGCTCGCCTACGGGTACACCGGTGAACAGCGCTGCAATACCGATACTGCGGCACAAGGACTGTGTATGCACTCCGGCAATGTGCTGGTTGGTCAGGCAATGGAAAAAATCGACATGCGTCTGGGTTGGAATGCTCCTTCGAACCGCTGGGGCATCGCGCTGGTGGTCGACAATCTGACCAACGTCCAGTACATCAAAGAGATCAGCACGCTGGGCTCTGCTGTCGGCGAACCGTATGCTTATCTGACCCGTCCGCGCACCATCGCGCTGGAATTGAGAGCCAAATTATGATGCGGCAGCAGTTCCGGACGATATTCGTACCGGCGCTGCAGCAGATATGGGAAAAGCCGCTGGCAAGCAGTTTTCCCCATTCCGTAGCCGCCATCGTAATAAGCCTCCGGATTTGCCGAACGCAACCTATCCGATTGTTCCGACTTTAAGAAGAGAAGCCGTAATGCCCACCACGATATCCGCGTCCATGCTGCGCCGCGCGACGATTGCCTCGGTTCTTGGCAACGCGCTCGAGTGGTTCGACTTCGTCTCCTACGGCTCGTTTAGCGTCCTCATTGCGCGGACGTTGTTTCCCCCTGCCGATCTGACCGTTTCGATATTGCTCGGTTTCGCCACATTGGGGATATCCTTCATTGTGCGTCCGATCGGCGGACTGGTGTTCGGCATTTACGCGGATCGGTACGGACGCAAAAAGGCCCTAAGCTTCATCTTTGGATTGATGGCGATCGGAACGTTGATGATCGCTGTAGTGCCTACTTATTCCGTGATTGGAATTAGTGCGTCGCTGATGTTGATTCTGGCCCGTGTGATCCAAGGATTTTCGTCTGGCGGCGAATTCGCGAGTGCGACCGCGACATTAATCGAATTCGCGCCAAAAGAGCGGCGCGGCTTGTATGGTTCATTGCAGATGGTGTCGCAAATCCTGGCAACTGTCTTGGCATCTGTCTGCGTAGTGGTTTTGACCAAGTTGCTCCCGGAAGACGCACTGGCCGCCTGGGGTTGGCGCTTGCCGTTTCTGTTCGGCGCGCTGATCGGTCCGATAGGTCTGTACATGCGGCACAACCTTGCCGAGTCGCCTGAATTCCAGGCCGAGATCGCGCGCCTGGGGAGGCTCCCGCCGGCTCCGTTGCGCAGAGTGCTCGAACGGCATCGATTGGAACTGGTTGCCTCTTTCTGTCTGGTGGCGGCAATCACCGGCCCCAGTTACATCAGCTCCGTGTATCTCCCTGAATTGGCTATAAACAAACTAGGTATGACGTCGATCGATGCCACGCTTCCCGTGCTGCTGGCGGCTTGCCTGATGATTGTGCTGGTTCCTTTATCTGCGTGGTGGTCTGATCGCCTTTCCCGAATCGGGGTGATCGGATTCGGGCTGGTGGCCTTTTCGGTGACTTACCCGTTTTTGTTTGCGCGCTTCGTAGCGTCTCCTACATTTTCTTCAATGCTTCAGTTACAGCTCGGCGCTGGTATTTTTTACGCGTTTGCGGTAGGACCTGCGGCGGCGCAGATCACTGAGATTTTTCCCGTCGGAGTCCGTTCAACAGGCGTGTCTTCGACGTACAACCTTGCTGTCATGCTGTTTGGCGGCATGGCGCCTTTTACGTTGACGCTGTTTTCCGGCCAGCCCTATGGACCGGCTTTTTATACAGTCGGTTTGAGCCTCTTTGGATTGATTGGACTGCGCTGCCTGTCGGTGCTCAAACGACGTTCGGCGGAGGAGCATAACTCTCTCGAACATGACGTCATCGTGAAATCTGAATCGAGATATTGAGCATGAACTTCGGCGCTTACTTTTCCCAAAGCTACGAGGAAGCCCGTGCCAAATTCATGGATGCGGCCGCCGGACTCGACGTCACTTCCTACCCGCATCCGATGCGCGGTAGAGACGGCGAGTTGCTGGCTATGGATGTCGCTCTCGATGGCGCAGCGGATGCGTCCCACCTATTGATTATTTCCAGTGCTTGCCACGGCGTTGAAGGTTTTTGCGGCTCCGGCATCCAGGTCGCTCTTCTCGGCAACCCCGCCTGGCGTACTGCCTTGCGTGATGCCGGCGCCGCAGTATTGTATATACACGCGCTCAATCCGTACGGATTCTCGTGGTGGCGCCGCAGCACACAGGAAAACGTCGATCTGAATCGGAATTTCCAGGATTTTGCAAAGCCGTTGCCGGCGAATCCGGATTACGAAGCACTTGACCGATTGCTCATCCCGCAAGAATGGCCGCCAGGCATGTGGAACAGATTGCGTTTGGTGGCATTTGCCTTCAGGCATGGCGCCAAAACCCTCCAGACTGCCGTGCAAAGTGGTCAATACACACACCCGTGCGGTTTGTTCTATGGTGGGGAAAACCCCACATGGAGCCATCTGACATTGCGCGAAGTGTTGCGCAGATACGCACAGCAGCGCAAAAAATTGACCCTTATCGATTTGCACACCGGCCTTGGCCCGAGCGGCTTGGCCGAACGCATGCTGGCATGTGGCGACACAGCAGCACGAGAACGTGCATACGCCTTGTGGGGGCCGAATCTGACGTCGTCCAAACAAGGCAACTCGTCTTCGGCGGACGTCAAGGGACAAATGTGGACGGCGATTTGCGAAGAATGTCCGCAAGCCGAGTATACCGGCTTGGTACTGGAGTTCGGCACGCATCCAAGACTTCAGGTCCTGGATGCTTTACGCGCGGATCAATGGCTTGAAAATCGCCCTGATACGCCGGAGCCGATCCGCCGGCGCATCAAGCATCAACTGCGGGACGCATTCTATACCGACACCGATGAGTGGAAGCGACAGGTAGTTGAGCAGGCGCAGCTTGCAGCCTGGCAGGCGGTGTGGGGTGTCGCCGGTCCCGCCAGCGCGCTTGCGTTGCGCGATCCTTTTGCGCGAACAGGGAGCAATCATGCGAATTCATAGCCGTGTCAATCACATATTTTGGTCCGTCGGGTTAGCCGTCGCACTATCCTCGTCTACCCCTCTCTACGCGATGGAAATCGATGGCGTCAAGCTCGACGACACCGTGCGCGTAGGCGATCAGGAACTAAGGCTCAATGGCGCCGGGCTTCACTACAAATGGTTTGTCAAGGTCTATGTAATGGGGCTGTACCTGGCGGATAGAAGGACATCCGAGGCCGGCGTCATCGACATTCCGGGCGCCAAGCGAATATCGCTCGTATTGCGCAGGACCGTCGGAAGCGACACTTTCTCGAACGCATTTTTGCAAAGTATCAAAGCGGACACCGACAAGGCGGAGTTGCGAGGGATGGTCGATCAAATGCTGGCTACCGGCCGGGCCTTTGGGACAATTCAGGAAGTAAGCAAGGGCGATGTCTTCACGATTGACTGGGTCCCGAATCGCGGCACGCAGTACGTGCTAAATGGGAAGCCGATCTCTGACTTTATTCCCGGCGCGGCATTTTATAACGCGCTTCTGAGGATATGGGTCGGCCCGACAACTCCGGATGTCACGCTGAAAAGGAGATTGCTAGGTCTGCCGGAAAATGTGGATTTTCCGCATTGAACCTGCCAATGGGGCCAATCGCGGAAACCGGCGCGTCTGGTCAGCCACGCAAGCCACCCTCAACAACCTGGTGGCCCCCGACCCTGTGGCCTTGAAGTTTCAAGATCGGCTCTGGCACGACACCGTGGACACTGAATTGAAACGGGCAGATGGCGCTGACCTATCACATGCACTCCCTCTCCGCGACCCCGATGCCCGCATTCGCGCTCAGCTCGGGGCTATGCGCAATCGCCGAATGAGGTGCGCAAGATACCTCTCTTGGAGGTTACCGCCAGGGGCACCGGTTGCGAGCCATACCGACGTGGAATGGCTGGCGGGAGCAAAAATGATCAATCGCAGATTGCGGGCGTGAAGAGCCGGTCACGGGAGACCGCAAGGTGGAAAAATAAGGACGACACAGACATGCTTAAGGAAGAGGAATTCAAACGCTGGACAGGTAAGCGAAAGGCGGCAGTGGTGTTGGAAATACTCTCGGAGAAAACGAATATCGTCGAGGTTAGCCGCACTTACGGAATACCGCAATCGGAAATAGTGGAGTGGATGGAAAGCGGCAAGCGCGGCCTTGAGAACGCACTGCGCGCCAAACCGGTAGACATTAAAGAGGAATATGAAAAGGAAATCAGAGAGCTTCAAGAAGCTTATGGACAGGCAATGCTTGAATTGTTCCGAGTAAAGAGGAAATTGAGGTCAACTTCTGACGAAGAGGAGACCTGAACTCGCTATTGCCAGCAAGGTCCGAGCACTTGCTTTTGTCGATCGATAACTATTATTCATTGCCATTCGAGGTTTTTTGAATTGGATTTAATCGCTTCGTTCGCAACAGAATCATGGGCAAGCCTTCGCGGAAGACCCTGCGTACTCGCAAGCGCCGACATCCCACGGAACGCTGCTACTGCGCGCTGCACCTGTATAGTCGATATTCAACAAAGAATTCGAATTCAGACCGGTTACTATCAGGCCGCCATTCCGGGCTGCCGAGCTCGCCTGTAGCTGAAAGTTCGGGGTGGCCGGATTTACGAAGGCTGGATTGCCGGTCAGGTTTGCGGAGGTCGTGTAAGACGTGCACCCGGTGCCGGCGCTGAAGAAAGTCGAACTGCTGTTGCCGTTGAGATTGTTGCTGACCGCGACGTCGGCGAAATAGCTGCACGAAATCGCCGGGTTGGAGCTTAGCGGGACGATCAGGTTGTTGTAAACATTGACGCTCCTCGCACCGGAATTCGTTCCCGCTGCATTGATTGCGATTTCCCCGAAATTCGACGCGTGGTGGTCGGCAACCTTCTGGTTTTGGTAAAGCGTGTTGTTGACGATGTCGACATTGTTGCCGTTGAAGACTTCAATGCCGGCGCCTTGATTGCCGAAGAAAATATTGTTGCTGATCAGCGTGCGCGATACGCTCGCGCATTGAAATCCCGATGGAATCGATCCGTAAGACGAACAAGGAGGAATGGCCGGGCCGTAATCGATGATGATGCCTTCGCCATCGGAGTTGAAACCCGTTGCGGGCGGATTGCAGTTCGGCGGGTTGCCATTGTCATAGGAGATATTGCCGTCGACAACATTGTTGTATGCGCTTGTTCCGTCGTCGATGTTGCCGCCAAGGGAAATGCCGCTTGTGCATGCTGTGGCATAGGTCAAGCCATTGTTGTAAAAGATACTGTTTGTGATGGTCAGAGCGCCGCACAGAACGCTCTGATAACCCGCGCCCGCTGTGTCGTGGATAGTGATATGGTCGACGATCACGTTATGGCAAACAGAACCGCCATAGGAATTGACAAACAGGCCCGAGTCCGCCAGTGGCGAAGGCCCTATGGTGAGATTTTGGACATTCACATAAGCCGGGATCATGTACACCGCCCCCGTTTTGGCTGCGCCCGATGCCGTCTGGCAGTTGATGCTGGTGCCGCCGGAAGTAGGTGCCCCTTTTGCAGGCGCAGTGCCCGCGCCCGTCATGACGATCGGATTGTTCGCGGTGCCGCTTTTGTTCAGGAAAGGGCATTCCGCCGTGAAGGTGCCTGGGAGCAGATAGATGACGTCGCCGGGACCTGCCGCCTTGATGTTTTCCCAGATAGTTTGATAAGGGTCAGCGAATGTGCCCGCGTGACCGGCAGTGCCATTGCCGGGAGGCGCACTATAGCGCACCGTGCCGGTTGAGGCGTTGAATATGACTGTACAGTTGGCAGTAATTGGTCCCGTGAGATAAAGGCTGCCGTTCCAGCTACCAGGGGCACAGGTCCCGCCTACGGTATTTAACAGTACATGGCCGGAATTCGGCGTGACGGCGAAGGATATCTGGCCACTAAGGTTGACATGTTGACTTGCGTTCGAGTTGATGGCGAGGTTTGAGCCAGAAGGAGTAACAGCATATTGCGTAGCCGGAGTAGAACAGGTAATGATGACGTTGTTGACGTCTGCAGTCACACCGGAACCTGCGCTATCGGCGACTGTGCAAACCTGGCCGGTAGGTTGGCCGCCGATGGTTACCGCGTAGCCGCCGTTGTACGCGACCGGCGTGGTGAAGGAAAAAGTGCCATTCGAAGTGAGCGTGAGCGGGTTTGCGCCGTTATTTTCCAACGTCACTTGAGCACCTGCGACCAGCCCGACGACATTGCCGCCAATGCGATATGCGTTCGCCGAGCAAGCGATGCCAACGGCACTGACGTCTGCGGTCACGCCTGAACCGGAACCGGTGCCATTTGTTACCGAACAGGTTTGACCGACAGGCTGGCCGCCGACGGTCACAGCGTAGCTGCCGTTATAGGCAACCGGTGTGGTGAAACTGAAAGCACCGTTGGCGGTCAGCGTCAGTCCGTTTGTGCCATTATTAAGCAGTGTGACTTGATTGCCGCCGGCCAGGCCCGATAGGTTGCCGCCTATCGTATAGCTCGACCCCATTGGGTTGCCGCCGCCGCTCTCGGCGTTCGAGCCACTACCGCCGCCGCACGCAGCGAGAACTGCAGCCATGGCTGCGAAGGCAATCAGGTTTTGCGCGGTTGCATGGATCTTCATGACAGGGACTCTCTTTTAGGCACAATTCAAATCGGGATTTTCATAGGCGGCATAAGACATGAAAACGTCGCCTTTCATGCGGAGAGAACGCAAATGGCCGGCCACTTGCAAGACAGAGGAAGAGCCGGCAGGTCTTAAAAAAACCGCCGACATAAAGCCAGCGGCAAACGCTCCGAAGAGCGAGGAGAGCTCAGAAAACTGTTGCTCCCGGATAGCATGCGTCAAACCGATCACGTGCCTGGCTCGCGTTTGAGGTCATTAAAATGTTTGAAATAAAAAATCAAGCCGACCGCACAAATGCCTCGAGCTCTTCCAGCGGCAACGGCCGACTAAACAGATACCCCTGGTATGCATGGCAACCATGGAGTGCGAGAAAATGTTTTTGCGCTTCTGTCTCGACCCCCTCGGCGATCACGCTCAGTCCTAGTGCGTCGGCCAGCGCTACAATTGTTCTGGCGATGGCGGCATCATTCGTATCAACGAGCACGTCGCTTACAAAAGACTGATCAATCTTCAATTGATCTAACGGCAATCGCTTCAGATAAGACAGCGATGAATATCCGGTGCCGAAATCATCCAATGAAAAGCCCACCCCTGTTTCCTTCAGCACCGTCATTTTTTCTATGATGTCCTCGACGTTGTCCACCAGCAGGCTTTCGGTCAGTTCGAGCTTGAGGTTTTTGGGGTCGGCACCTGTTTGCGCGACTGTTGCGAGCAACCGGGCAACAAAATCCGGTTCGCGTATCTGCTTGGCGCTGACGTTGACCGCAATCGTAAGATGTGCCAGTTCCGGCTGCGATGCCCATGCTGCCAGTTGAATGCATGCGGTTTCCAGGACCCAGTTTCCCAATGAAAGTATCAGGCCGGTCTCTTCCGCCAAGGGAATAAAATCCAAGGGCGGTAACATACCGCGTTGCGGATGCAACCAACGGACAAGCGCTTCTACGCCTGTAACACGATTTTCAGTTACTTGCGCCTGATAATAGAGTAAAAGCTGATTGCCCACGATTGCCTTGCGTAGTTCGGCCTCCAGGATTGCGCGTTCACGAACAATGGTCTGCATAACCGGATCAAAGAAACGCAACGTATTGCGCCCTTTCTCCTTGGATTTATACATGGCCAGCTCAGCTTGCTTGAGCAAATCATCTATAGATGTCTGATTTCCTATGAATAGGGTGACCCCAATGCTGGCGCTGCTTCTGTATTCAACAGCACCTATTCGATAAGTGCTTTGCAACGTGCTCAAAATTTTCTTGGCAATGGTCTCGGTCAGGGTGGCTGCATCTTGTGCGGTTCCGCCCAGGTTTTCAAACATCACGACGAATTCGTCGCCTCCCAAACGCGCGACGGTATCCCCTTCGCGCACGCAGTCGGACAGCTCCCTGGCGACTTGTTGCAGCAGCAAGTCTCCCACATCGTGACCATGGGTGTCGTTGATCGTCTTGAAGTAATCGAGGTCGATCAATAACAACGCCCCATATTTCCCGCTGCGAGCGCTCGATGCCTGGCACCGGCTCAAACGGTCGAACAGGAGGCGACGATTGGGCAATCTTGTCAGAGAATCATAAAACGCCAGGTTGTTGATCTCCTCTTCCGCTTTTTTTCGCTTGGTTATATCGGTCAATGTAGCGACATAGTTGGTGATTTCTCCAAGATCATCCTTTACTGTGGCAATAGTCAGCCATACCGGATAGGCCTCGCCATTTTTTCGCCGATCCCAGAGTTCACCTTGCCATGCCCCGGTGTCCTTGATGCTTTGCCACATAGATGCATAAAAATCGGCGTCATGGTGCATTGAGCTGAGAAAGCCGGGCATTTTTCCCACTGCTTCGTCGGCGCCGTATCCGGTAATATCGGTGAACGCCCGGTTGACACGCTGGATCACCGTCGCCGCATCGGTAACCAGCATGCCTTCCTGTGATTCGAACGCGATCGCCGCAATTCGAAGGTGCTGGTCGGCAATCTTGCGATCGGTGATGTCGGAGATAAAGCCAGTTATGCTTATGGGCTTGTCTTTCTGAAAATCCATTTGAACGCTGATTGCGCAGCCATTACGCGGAACCAGTCCAAACTCGAAACTTTCTATCGCAGATGATTGCCGGACGCGCATGAATTGCTGATGCCATCTGTCGCAGTCCTCCTTCGCAACGAAGACAATAAAGGGATGGCCGATTAGTTGCGAACGATCGACACCGAGCAGCCTGGCGCCGGCTAGATTGATCTCCATGATCCGCCCGTCCAGGTTAAGGGTGAGATAACCCACCGGGGAAATATCATAGAGATCCGCATAGCGGTTGCGCAAGTCTTCAAGAGCCGCCTGCACCTCGTGCAGCGCTTCAATTTGCATCTCCAATTCGATCTGGTGCGTTTGGAATTCGTGCAAAAGATCTTCATGCAGCGGCGCGTGGGCATCGGCAACTGGCATCAGTCGTGCCTTTGTCCTCGCACGCACGAGAGGCGCATGCGAAATCTTGTTGGCGCGCTTGTTCATGATCCTTGACAACACCTCATCGATTCCATGTTTTGCACGGTGGATCAAATATCGCCCAGCGTGGTTGCATAGTGGTCGGAACGTGCCATGCTATGGTGGTATCTACTCCTTTTTATAATGTGCCAAAGAAACCATAAAATCCAATTCCCAAAACGTCGAACAACAATAAATATAAGTTATTGGCCTCCGATGGGCTTCGCGACTTGCCCCAATCTGATTGGCTCCTTCAGGAATCGGTCATGCCTCAAAACCGTTTGTTTTGGTCGACGTGATCAATGCGCGCTGAATTTTTTCCAATCGCTGGCCCATGGTTGTTCGTTTGCGTGCTGAATTGCCCCACTCAGTTTGACCCTCCCGCCGCTGCCTGGCGAACGCTGCAACCCTGTCGTAAGACCCCTTGAAGCCTAAATCGACAAACTCCTCGTGGAGCTGTTTGAGGCTGCGTCTTTGCTTGCGGGATTTGGCCGCCTCGGTCATGAGCCAGCCGGTGAGCTGATGGGCGTATGGGTCGGGGCAACTGGCGGTTTGGCGCTCCGCATAGGCCGGCTCGGTAGTTTCCGAGCGCAGGTAGCGCCTGACGGTGTTGCGGGAGATACCGAGCCGCTTGGCAATTTCCCTTAGCTGCACCTTGTCACGCAGATGCCAGCGTCTGATTATTCCTGGTAATGCCACGTCAATCACTCCGATCCCCTACTCATTCCGACGAGCAGGATTGTGTGCTAAACGTGGATCAATTTTCGATGCAACACTGCGGCAAAGTGGGTCAGTTTTCAATGCATCAACACACAAATCGGATTGTGCCGTGAAATAGTGCGATCGTAAATTGACACCCTTGCGCGACATTGGAAATGAAACGCAGCAGGCGCTGTAAGATATTGATTGCAAAAGATAAATTACAAAATAGCAGGAGCTGTTAATCCGCAGTTCCCTGGTTCGAGTCCAGGTCGGGGAGGCAAAGAATTCAAGGGCTTACGTGCAAACGTAAGCCCTTTTTCTTTTGTCACTACCAAAGGGGTGTCGTCCGGCGATACTTTTACACCCTCCCCCATTTATGGAATGCGCCCTATTTATTTCATGGGACGTACCAAACAACAACACGATATAAAGCGCCCATCATGTAGAATTTCTTGAGGCAGCTTTTACTTTCTGAAGGGTTGAACATAGCCAACCAACCTCAAAATGCCGATCAATGC
>OULX01000011.1_pt1 | contig 16506 bp, 14 predicted proteins | sample 1690861 | NCBI WGS metagenome assembly OULX01 (sample SAMEA3914813, study PRJEB12502) | metagenome | biome: forest; material: soil | place: Canada | collected 2011-07-07 | depth 0.3 m
GCCCATTGTTCGTCGGTAAGTTCGTCTTTTCTAGCCATGCGCAAAAGTTAACACACGGCGGAAAAATTAACAGACCCTATTTATGGAATGAGTTCTAGCAGAAGTCGCGGCTCCGCGTATCGAGGTCTCCCAACAGGTGGGTGAAATCGACCAACATTTTCGACACCAAATGCCTCACGCCTTTCTGGCTTTGCCATTGTCCGTACACCGCGAGCAGATGTGATTTGTAGACCTGCTTGCGATACTTCTCGACGAGGTCCGGCCACACGATCACATTGACCGGGCCAGTCTCATCCTCCAGGGTCAGAAACACCACGCCCTTGGCCGTGCCCGGCTGCTGCCGCACTGTGACGATCCCGCAGCCGCGAACGATTGCGCCGTCACCTTTCGCGTTCAACTGATCGGCAGTGAGGAAACGATGCTTGTTCAGCCGGTCGCGCAGGAACGTCAACGGATGCGGCCCGAGAGTCAGGCCCGTACTGCGGTAGTCGGCAATCACCGATTCCCCCTTTGTTGGCGCAGGCAGCGCAATCTGATCCTCCTCTACTGGCGCGCTGCGCAACATATCCTTGTCCGATATGCTGGCCGATGCAACCCATGCGGCTTGCCGTCGGTTGCCGGCAATCGACTGAAGCGCGTCAGCGGCGGCCAGCGCGTTGAGTGCTCGACGGTTCAACCGCGCCCGGCGCGCGAGGTCAGGCACGTTCTCGAAGGGTTTAACGGCGCGTGCCTCTTCTATACCCCACCCCATGTCCGCCTCAAGGCCGCTGACCAAGTTCATGCCGAGGCGGACGACTTGCCTGTTGCCCGGCTGCGGTTCGAGTGTCGCATCCCAGTTGCTGATCGTGACGTCGACCGGCAAGACCACCACGCCACGCCGCCGCGCATCCTGGACAAGCTGGGGCGGTTCATAAAACCCCATCGGTTGCGAATTCAGCAGCGCCGCGAGAAACGCTGCAGGTTCATGGCACCGCAACCAGCTACTGGCGTAGGCTAGCAGGGCGAAACTGGCCGAGTGCGATTCGGGGAAGCCGTACGAGGCGAAGCCACGAATCTGCGCTACGATGCTCCTGGCGAATTCCTCCGTATAACCGCGTTCTGCCATCCCGGCCATCAGCCGGTCCTCGAATTGTTCCAGATTGCCTTTTCGCTTCCAGGCGGCCATGGCGCGCCGCAGTTGGTCGGCCTGGCCGGCACTGAACCCGGCAGCCACTATGGCGATCTGCATCACCTGTTCCTGAAATATTGGCACGCCGAGGGTGCGCGACAGGACGGCCTCCATTTCGGGGCTTGGATAGGTGACTGGTTCTTCCCCGGTTCGCCGCCGAATGAATGGCTGGATCATGCCGCCTTCAATCGGTCCTGGGCGAATAATCGCGATCTCGATGACGAGATCGTAAAACGTTCTTGGCTTCATTCGAGGCAGCATCGATATTTGCGCGCGCGACTCGATCTGGAATACGCCAGTGGTATCGCCCGCGCAAATCATGTCGTAGGTGGCTGAGTCCTCGGGTGGTATGTCCGACAGTTCGAACCGTTCGCCACGCTGCTCGGAAATCAGGTCCAGGGTTCGCTGCAGGCAAGAGAGCATGCCCAGGGCGAGCACGTCAATTTTGAGGAGGCCGACGATGTCGATGTCGTCTTTGTCCCATTGGATGACGCTGCGGTCCTCCATGGTAGCGTTTTCGATGGGAACGAGCCGCGATAGCCTTTCGCGCGCGATCACGAATCCCCCCGGGTGTTGAGACAGGTGGCGTGGGAACGAGAGCATCTTCTCGGCGATATCGGCCCATTTTTTTGCAATGGGGGAATTCGGATCGAAGCCGCAGTCGATCATCCGCTGCGCCAGTCCGGCGCGCTCACCCCAGCCGAATCTGGCTTTGGCGACCTGGTCGACAATCGATTCGTCGACGCCCAGCGCCTTCCCGACGTCGCGCAGGATGCTCTTGGGCTGGTAGCTGATCGAGACGGCGGTCAGCGCGGCGCGCTGGCGACCGTATTTTTGATAAATGTATTGGATCACTTCTTCCCGGCGTTGATGCTCGAAGTCGACGTCGATATCAGGCGGCTCATTGCGCTCACGGGAAATGAATCGCTCGAATAGCAGGGTGCCCCGAGCCGGATCGACTTCGGTGATGCCCAGGCAATAGCACACGGTGGAGTTCGCCGCCGAGCCGCGCCCCTGGCAAAGAATGCGCTGCTGACGCGCAAACCGGACGATGTCATAGACGCTGAGGAAATACGGCTCATACGCCAGGTCCGCGATCATCTTCAGCTCGTATTCGATTTGCTCCTGGACGTTGGCCGGGATTCCACGCGGAAACCGCCATGCCGCACCGACGTAGGTTTCCTTGCGCAGATAGCTGGTGGGTGTTTCACCCTCCGGCACGGCTTCAATTGGATATTCGTAGCGAAGCTCGTCCAAGCTGAACGTACAAAGCTCCATCACGCGTATCGTCTCTCGTAGTGCCTCGGCGCTGTATAGGTTCCCCAAGCGGAACCGGGAGCGTAGGTGTGCCTCTGCATTCGATGCAAGGCGATACCCGCATTTGGCGACAGGCATACGATGCCTGACCGCCGACATCGTGTCTTGAACCGGTTTACGGGAACGCACGTGCATGCACACGTCGCCGGTTGCCACGACGGGCAGGCTGTATTCCTGTCCGATGCTCTCGACGACTTGCCGGTGGATTTTGTCGCGGGAACGGCAATGCAGGGTTAGTGCAATGCGTGCGCGGCCTGGTGCCGTGTGTACCAGCCAGGCAGCTTGCCTTGCCAGGACGTCCGGATCGACGCAATACGCTGGTGCTAGGATCAACTGGCAGTCCTGCAGGCCGCGTATGTGGGCCAGGTCGCCTTGCGGCGCGGCGACGTCGTTGGGGCAAATCAGGTAGGTGCCTTTCTTCGCACGCATGCGCCCGAGCGTGATCAATTCGCACAGGTCACCGTACCCCTTTTTATTCATCGCCAAGATGATCAAAGTGAACGGCGGGCTGCCGTCGTCCGGCGTTACCAGCATCTGGCTGCCAATGATCAGACGCAAGCCCAGCTCTTTTGCGGCCACGTGCGCCTTGACGACGCCGGCCACGCTGCATTCGTCGGTGATCGCCAGCGCCTGGTAGTCGAGCTTCGCCGCGCGCTCGATCAATTGCTCAGGGCTGGATGCCCCGCGCAGGAAACTGTGGTGGGTAAAGACCTGCAGCTCAGCGTATGCCGGCAGTGTGGTTTGTGGCGTGCCCATGGTGCCTCAAGCAAAAAATCCATGGAGATGCCAGGTCGGATCGTCCGATCGGTCTTGAAACAGCCAATAGCAAGTTCCATCTATTCCTTGCGCGACGTAGTACCTGCGTATCTCGGTCGCATCGTCCCACCAGCCGCTTTCGATGATTTCGGGGCCGTCGATGATTTTGAGCGGCGAGCCGTAAAAGGGTCGATTCTCCCGGGTGATCAGTTGGATCGGCTTGCTCAGTATCCAGAACGGACGCCGCGCACTTTCTTGCAAAGCATCTGCCTTGGGCCGTTTTTCCACAACAGGCATCCAGCCATTGGCTGCGCTGGGGCGGTGCTCGGCGAGACGGACGTGTGTCAGTACGTTGTCCTTGCCGAGGCGGGCGACAATCAATTCCATCTTCCGCATGAAGTCGCTCGCTGTGCCACCGGGTTCAGGGAACAGGGACTCGTTGGCCGGCATCATGTCAACGAACTGGAGTGCCTTCAGGTACACCGCGATGACCGGACCCGACAATTCGACGCGGGAGAGCTTTTCTTTCAGGAGGCGCATCAAGTGATCCTCGCGCCAGCTCGGCTCGGCTAGCGCCACCTCGATTTCGGTTGGCGGAATGGCGGTGCGCCCGCGCTCATGCTCTAGGCCGAGTGCCAGCCTTGTCACGGCAAGCTTCAACGCGGCGAGCCACCCGATCAATTGCAAAACCAGGCGATTGGTGTCGGCCACTACGGCATCGGCATGCTCGATCCGCTCCATCAGCTCGACGCGGACGTGAAACGTGGGCGGTGGCGTTACCCATTCGAATACGTCGGCCAGCACGCCGTACGCGCGGTCGAGTTCGGCCACCAGCGCCTCGGTGGTTCGGCGCAGCAAGCCTGCACGGGGCAAGGCGCGCAGCTTGCCGAGAGTACGACAGCCGATATTGTCCAGCCACTCGGCGTGTGGCACCGCCGAGTTCAGGAGAAGGCAAGGCAACCGGTCGAGCGTTCGTGCAAGCGTTGTTTGCTTGATCGTGCGGCGACGTCGTCCGCCGCGCCGCGAAGGAGCCGTGGCGAGCAGCCATGCGCCTAGCGCGGTTGGCCCGGTGCCGAGCTTGATGCTGAAGCCCAGCTTTGTGACCAGACCCGTTACCTGCCGGCAGAGTGCAACGTGGCCGCCGAACAGTCTCAGGCTGGCCGTGACGTCCATGACCGCGCCAGTTTGTCCGACTCGGGCAATCTCGGGTGTGAATTGGAGAAGTGCGAGCATGATCGCGTCCCGTGCCAGGTCTTCTTTGGCGGACTGCCGGTCGAGCAACGTAGTGCTGGGTGCGATGGTCGCTACACCGCCGCGCCGCATACCCAGCGCGACGCCTGCGGCGGCGGCCTGTGACGAGAGCGCGGTGACGCGGTCCTCGTCGAGCACCGCGAACTCGCCAGGCTCACACCAGCAGGGGCGCAGGGCTTCGAGCTGTATCTGTGGCAGGTGCACGGCGATCCAAAACCGCATGATCGATCTCGATGACAGAGCTTGTCGGCATATCTGGCAATGCCAGATACATGGGTTCATCCAGGCTAGGGCCTCGGCGCTTGGCGATTTCGACGACGATGCCCGCATGGACCGGGCGCAAGGCGAGCCGCAGCGGTGCCGGTGATGGATCGGGACGGGCGGCCAGCGGGCGCACCACCCAGAAATAGGTATCCGCCGCCTGTGCAGCCAGATTCAAACGACGCAATGAGTCGGCGCGGACCTGGGGCTGCCACAGAATCAGCGCGCCGACGCCGTCGCCGGTATTCAGCAATTGTTCTGTGGTCGACAAGGCATCGGCTGACCGGTCGGTCTTGATCCAGATCAGGTTCTCAGATTGGACGCCCCAGGGATCGCAGGCCATGGCTTGCGGCGTGTGTGGAGGATGGACCAGGGCAATTTTGCGGCATTGAGAAATGGGAGCCAAGGCGCGGGCCAGCAATTGCATCTCGCCGATGCCGTGTTGCTGCACCAGCAGCTCGACCAGGGAGGAGCGCGGCCAGCCTTGACCGGGTAGCTCGGCATCGAGTTTGGGAAAGCCGGTCGAGGCCGTCGTCACGCGATAAGACGCCATTTGGTTGGCGCGCCAAATCGCGGCAGGCATGGCCTCGTCGACCCCAGCTACTGGGTCGGGAATGCGGGAATCAGGCATGATATTTTTCTCCTCTGGAACGGCATACCGGAGCTTTGGGGCGCAAATTGTACTGTATGTATGTACAGTACAACTGATCGAGCGGCAGGTAAACCCAAAAGGCCAAGCGGACAAAATATTTTTCTGAAGTCGATATTAAACAGCTAACAGATGAAGCGGAAAATTGCTTGATGGCAACAAGCATCAGGGGACAGCCCAACTTGTCGCTAGTTAGCGCAAGAAGTAGAATGCTGTATATAAATACAGCCTCCTTATGTCACGCAAACGAGGACAACCTTTCTGAAACCGAATTGCAAAAAGGGAAATTGTTGTGACCGATACCTTGAGAGTGAATGTCAGCTACAGGCCATTGCGAATTGGCTGGGCCGTGCGCGAAGGCGATTTCGAGGCCATTCGAAAAGCAATTCGATATTCGCACGCGCTGTGGGGCGGACGATTCAACCCGATCTTGATTGTTGACCGCGAGGATGAGGCGCGGCAGTTGATCGAACTATTCCGGCTCGACTTCATTTGGCCGATAGGCGATAGCCCGGAGTTGCAGGCGTTCGTGGAAAAATTTCCGCACTTGGCATCGCCAATTTTGACCGGCGACATTTTTTGGAAAGACTCAGACAACAATCCCCATTCAAATGCCTTGGATATCCGGAACGCGCTGATTTACATGGAAGGCCGGCCTGAGTGGCGCACACTTTTCAGTGAAGATATGCGCGCCTTTGAGTGGGAGGCGTCCGATCCCCTGGCGGATGTCTTCCTGATGCATTTTGGAGCATTCCCCGATAAGGACGAGATTGGTATCGACTATCGGGAAATCGCACACGAATTTATGCGAACCGAGGTCTACAAGCTAGACCCAGGCACCCCAATACCTGCGGACCTGACCGAACATTCAACTCTTGCTACTATCAGCCGAATGGGATTGAAGCGCGACCACGTAGTGAAACCGGGCTGGGACATGCCTGGATTCTTTTATGGTCGTGCCGCCAACGCAAATGATCTCGTCGGCTATTGGAATATCCGAGCATCCGATATCCCGCTCTTCTTTGTCGATGCCGACCACCTTGACCGATACGTAGACATTGTTCCTGCCTGGCAGAACGCCATGCTCGAACACGTTAAGCTCCGCCGAGCCGAATGGCAACGTCGCCTTGGAGTCTGGTATCACCCCGAGGACGAACTACCTGATTTGATCGCAGATAAAACATTAATGAGATGCCAAATCAGAGAACATTTTTGGAAAGGTGGTGGCATTTGCCCGCCCGTGATGTATCTGGGCAAAGCAAGTGCCTTGGGAATCGTTGGCGAAATTCAAGGCACCCCCCGTGTTGATTTTGCGTTCACCGATAAACCCTTCAAAAGCGATGTCTTCTTCCACACGCAGTTGCTGGTCGCGACTGTGTCGCTTTACAACAATCTTCATCGCAATGAGCAATTTACATTTACCGTGCCCTATGCGCCCGAACTGAATAACGAGCTGGAACGGCAAATGCATGTACAGTTTCGGCACTTGCGGGTCGCCCCCGAAGGTATCGGACTGATCATCGACGCAACCAGCCATGACGACAGCATCTCCGCGATCTCGGTCACCGCACTGACCAAATTGATCTTGTCGACGGCGAAAATTGAAAGCACGCCCAACCAGGCGGGGCGTATCGCACGTCAACTCATCAATCAACTGGGCGGCGTGCAGGGCGCGAGGATTTTCAAAATACCTGGCGTGCGGCGGCTGATCAAGTCCTATGGTCTTCGCGACAGCTTCAACTGCAAGATGGCCCTCGACGCAATTGCCGATAAATCTTCGGGGAACGGTCGCGGCACATTCGGCGCACACGCCGACCTGCATATCGAGCAGAGGGAGCGCGGCACAAAGCTAACGCCACGTGACGTCTTCACCTACATGGTCGATAAAGGTCTGTTCCGCATGGGAATCGATTTGACCTGTTCCAATTGCCAGATGGTTAGCTGGGTTCCACTCGACGTTGTCGAGGAACGCGTAACTTGCGAATTATGCGGGCACCACTACAACGCCACCCGGCAATTGGTCGGCAGCGGATGGAGCTATCGCCGCACTGGTGTCTTGGGCACGGAACGCCATGCGCAAGGGGCAATACCGGTCGTCCTGACCCTGCAGCAATTGCATACGGCATTCCACGGCTCCCGCCATGACGACATGTATTCCGCATCGCTGGACCTTACATTGCAGTCGACCCCGGAGCTGCTCAAATGCGAGACCGACTTCCTTTGGATTTCGCTTGGACGTTACCCCGACAAAGCGTCGTTGATTTTTTCTGAATGCAAGGACGAAGGGGCGATTGATTTTGAATCCTTCAAACATGACTTGGAAAATCTGCGGCGCGTCTGTGATGCGTTTCCCGGCACCAGGTTTCAAACGTACATGATGTACGTCAAGCTGTCGCCTTTCACCGACGAGGAAATCGATTTTGCGAAGGGAATGAATCAGGAGCGCCGACATAGGGTCATTCTGCTGACCGCCGAGGAACTTGATCCCTACTTTGCGCACGAAAATCTGAGGAACAAGCACAAGGTGTCGACCTACATGAGTTCGCCGGACGATATGGCAAATGCGACCGCCGTACGGTATTTTCAGGAAGAGTGAAGTAGCTTTTGGGGAGGTACGCAATGGAACAATTGAATGATTATGCCGACGACCGCCTGATTGTCGACTGTATTTATTGCGGTGGCCCGAACGACACACGTGAACACGTCCCGTCAAAGGTGTTTTTAGACCTCCCTTACCCTGAAAATCTTCCTGTCATTGGCGCCTGCAAGGATTGCAACAATGGATTTTCAGCAGATGAAGAATACCTCGCCTGCCTGATCGAATCCGTGGTCGCTGGCTCTGCTGATCCAGATGTGATTCGTCGGCCAGGTGTCGCCAACATACTCCGTCGTGCCCCAGCGCTGCGCAGCCGTATCGACGCCGCACGAAATAACTTCGATGGTCGAACTCGATTCTTGCCTGAAGAAGATCGAGTGAAAAGTGTCGTTTTGAAATTGGCGCGTGGGCATGCGGCATTCGAGTTGAGTCAACCGTGCAAACACGAACCCAAGTCGGCGTGGTGGATGCCACTTGCTATGCTGGACGAAAACCAAAGAGATGCCTTCGAAGCTTGCAACGACGCCGGAGGATACGGCGAAATAGGATCACGCGGCATGCAGCGATTTGTTATCGCTCAATTGACATTTCGTTCCGCAAGTGGTGACGTTAAGGCATTAGATGTTTCGAACTACGGTTGGGTGGAAGTGCAGCCAGATCGATATCGCTATTGCGCCACCGACTACGGCGATGAAATAAGAATAAGACTTGTCATTGGCGAATATTTGGCATGTGAAGTCATTTGGGGCACATAGGCCGCGAGCACCAACAAGAATGCAATTCAAAGGAGGTGAAATGATCGACGATATTGCACTATTAAAACGGCTTGGCGACAAGGAGGACAATTTCGCCGAGCGAAAATCGCAGGGCATTCGACCAGATGAGATTCGGCAAACCGTATGCGCGTTTTCGAATTCGCTTGTAGGTGATGCCAAAGCTGTCTTGTTCATTGGAATTCATGACAAGACCGGTACGGTTGACGGCCTGGACAATGCGGACGGAATGCAGAAAAAAGTTCGTGAGGCTTGTGAGCGCGGATGCTATCCGCCGATTACCAATTTCACCTGCCGCGTTTTAACGCCCGAAGCCAAGGATGTGCTCGCCGTGGTTGTCGGCTCAAGTACCGAGAAGCCGCACTTTTCTGGTCCGGCCTATGTCCGACGTGGTTCCGAGTCCGTCAACGCGTCACGGGAGGTCTACCGCGATTTGATCTCAAGCCGAAACGAAAAGGCAGGACGCATTTTGGAATTGCGTGGCTTGCTGGTCTCCATCCAAGGAGAGGGTAGAAGAATTAGCCATCCGATTGCCGTGGCAAATCACCGTGAAAGAGCCGTTGGCAAAATTACGCATTGTGATGCGCATGTCGTACGCTTCGAACTTCACTCCGGCGCAGATGGTTTCCCAACAATGCAACTTGCAGAACCCCTTGAGCATGTATTATTGGGTTTCGATGTACCCAGCGGGCGCCACATGCTAATCATTCGGAGCGCTCATTAGCGCAGAAGCGTGGACCCGTCGGCCAATCTCGACACGTCGGAAAAGGCGGTGATCATGGCATCAATTGCCGGGTGTTCCTCCATCTTACTGTAAATCTAGCCTTATGAGCCACCTTGACGATATGCCTAACCGGAGCCGGAATCACGAGATCGAGGACAACGCGATTGTTGCGTTCGAGAAGCTTCTTGTCGAAAGTGGCGTGTTCATTTTTCAGGGGCCGGACCGCAAGGACTACGGCACGGATTGCCAAATCGAGGTGGCGGCCGATGGACGTGCAACGAATGTCCGGGTAGACGTCCAACTCAAGGGTACGGAAAAAGCGCTTAACGCCGATGGTGCGCTCAGTATCGGAGTACCTCGCACTAATCTGAATTACTTGCTGATGCAGCCTTATAGCATTTATGTGGCCCATCATGCACCAACCGACACACTATGGATACGCACGTCGGAAAGTGTTGTTCGACAATATGCGCATGGCGGGACGAACTGGACCACTCAGGAATCGGTGACGGTCTCTTTCGTGGAAACGTTGACTATCGAGCGCCTTCGCCGGCTGGCTGATATCGCCCGAGCCCATGCGAGATCGGGGCGCGACAGGCGCGTAGACCATGGCGAAGGGGCTGTCGCCAACTCGACGAGTCAATTCTTGAACTCTCCACGAGAGTTTCACGTTCCTGACGAGCCAGACCTGGCACGAACACGCCTTGCGGAACTCTTCGATCAGCAAGCCGATGATGTGATCAGTGCAAGCTTCGAAAAGTTCGAGGCCGTTTTTGGAGCTGAAAGCGATGAGATAGCCTTGTGCTACATGGCCGAAATAAATCAAGGCATGGACGACATGAGCGAGCACCCCGAAAGGATCGAGCGCGCCATACGCTATTTCCGGTCGAGACTTGGGAATAGGCGATACCAAGATTGCGGCCTGCACTACACCATCGGAAACGCCTCTAGTGCTCTTCACGACGAACAAGAGGCAAAGCTCGCTTTTGAAGCCGCACTCGTGGACCCGGCGCTGGCTGCTTGCCCGGAATTTGCGGCGCAAGTCCACAAAAACCTTGGATCAAGTTTCGCCCGATTGGGCGACAATGAATCAGCGATCGAGCAGTATCGTGAGGCATTACGTCTCGATCCTGGCTTAGCGGAAGCCCACAACTGCCTGGGTGTCCGCTACGTCCGTCTAGGCAGGTACGAAGAGGCTTTGCATCATCTCGACCAAGTTCTCTTTTCGGATCAACAGCAGGGGCGAACCTCTGCTGTTGCTGGCTGGCGCGCCAATGCGCTTTTTAATCTTGGTGAGGGCGCCGCAGCGTTTCGGGTAATCATTGACTTGCTGCCTCGGGCGGGCCGCATCAAGTGGATTTGGCCTTGGTGCCGACGCCTGGTCGCAAGTTTCGGACGCGCCAACGCGCATAACGCACGCCACGCTGTAACCTTTTGGCACCGTTTCGTGCAGGCCAATCCAGATGATCCTGCCGCCAGATGGGAACTCTTGATGGCGACGTTCTATTTGCGTGGCAAAGATGAGGATGTCGGGAAGAGCTACAGCGAATTCCGTAAGGAGTTTGATCAGCAAATTGGCCTCGTTGACGCCGATAACGCGGCGCTGCCTTGGGACCGCTTGGGACACTGGGCGCAGGATGACGAAGACTGGGTTGAGGCAGAGCGATGCTTTCGTAACGCCTACGACCTAGCCAAGGGGGAATACGGCTATTGTTTGGCGGTCGCGCTCAATGCACTAGAGCGCTTCGATGAAAGCGTCCCCCTGCTACTGGATCAGGCTCAGACGATTCAGCCCGATGCAAATAGCTGGTTTCACCTGGGTATTGCATATGCAAACCTATCGAATTGGCAAAACGCGTTCGAGGCCTTGGGGAAGTCTGTTTCGCTCGATCCCGACAATGCCCTTCCGATATTCGAACTAGGCGGCGCACACTGGAATAGCGGCGATAAGGAAAGGGCTGTGGAGGTTTGGGCAGTGGCAGTCAAGCGTTTTCCAAATCATGAATTAGCTTCCAAGCTAAAACGCGATCTACCTTCATTGTTCCTTGATCCATCCGCAGGGTAGAAGTGGCGACTATGATAGACGCACAATAGTTTCCTGGGGCTTTGTCCCAGACCCCAAGCTCGCTGCTGGGCAGGGATGTAGGGTAAAAACTTCCCGACACTCCACCCCATAGCATCGTTCGTTCCGATGGCGTCAAGGCATTTTCGCGGCATATCCTCGCCAGCAAGCTGGCTCCGGCATTCCACGTTGCCTTGACCCCTTCTCCACTCAACCGAGATTTCACGGCTGATTCTCTGAATTTGAACAGTCAAACTGCTAAAAATGACAGGTGCGGTTCGTAGTCCGACCTGACATAATTGATCACCCCTTTGATTCGGGCGCTCGATGCCACCCCCTTGCGTCGAGCGTTTTTTTTGCACTGGATGGGAACTAAAAGTAACTGAGGATGGTTGATGGCAAGCCGCTGAGGTCCAAATCATGGACGCGTTGCCGCCTTCTGAGCCGAGGCGCGGTGCGAATGATTCGACTGGACATCGACGCCGGGGACGCGACGGTCGGATGGTTTCAGGGTCGGAGCCGCGCGGTGGCGCGCGGCGCCCGTCAACGAATCGCTTTGTCGCGCGGGGCGCCGCCCTTGGCTAGCGGATCGTCGCTGAGGTGCTCCTCCAACCAGTTGATGAATTCGGGCCTGCGCAGGGGATGCGTGAGTTCGTTCATCATTGAGCACAAGATCCCGAGGTCGACGCGAGGCGCCTGTCGCAGGTATCCTTCGACGGCTTCGCGGTCCCCTTCGATCCAGTCCATGTGGAGCTGGTTGGCGTCGTCGCTCAAGGCGCTGCTCGACATGGGCTACCTGAGCAAGGGCGAGGACGGGGAATACTTGGACGCCATGACTCCGATGCTCCTCGCGCCGTTCGGGTTCTGACGGACGCGGCGGGGATTTATCAGCTCGGAACAACCCGGCGTTTAAACCTCTCGAATTCGAGAGGTTTAGGGGCCAGGCCGGGCTGAACAGCTTCTCGCTGTCGCCCAAGAAGTGGATCGAAGCTACCGGCGCTGTCGGAATATACGCCAAAGCTGGGCGGGGTGGAGGAACCTACGCCCACCGCGACATCGCCTTTGAATTCGGTTCCTGGCTCAGTCCTGAGTTCAAGCTGTACCTGATCAAGGAGTTCCAGCGCCTCAAGGACGACGAGGCCCGCGCCATGTCGCTGGAGTGGAATTTCCAGCGAACACTGGCCAAGGTCAATTACCGCATCCATACCGACGCAATCAAGGAGCGGTTGATCCCGCCCACGTTGACCAAAGCGCAGACCGTTACAGTCTATGCCACTGAGGCCGACTTGCTAAACGTCGCGCTGTTCGGCATGACAGCCGCACAGTGGCGACAAGCCAATCCGGGACAGTCGGGCAACATGCGCGATGCCGCCACGCTTGAACAGCTGGTCGTGCTATCGAATCTAGAGAGCATTAACGCGGTGCTGATCCATCAGGGCTTGTCGGCGCCCGCGCGTCTGACGCAGTTAAACAGCATCGCCATCATGCAGATGCGGTCGATCATGGGCATTGGCGCCGTGAAGCAATTGGCGGGGAATGGGAAGCCATGATACGTATTGGCAGAGCCATGAGCGGGAAACAGCAAGTCATTGATAAAAAAGAAGATATTTCGCAGCACCCTGTGGAGACCCGCATAAATACTGGGTTTCGCTATCGTCGTATATTGCACTGAAATCAAACAGACCCCAAGGAAGGGCCCGATGGCTTACACCGATGGACAGATGCAAGGTTTCTTGGGCAGCGTGGGTAGGGTCACATAACGTCATAGTCTTTGACGGGCGCGTTACCCCCCAAATCGGCCCGCACAAGTATTGGCTCGATAAATACAAGCTTGCGTTCTTTATTGTTCGGTCCATGAGGTTGATCGCGATAGTGACCGCGTCGCCAATGAGTACTTACGCTGCGGGAGTCGCCGCTTCCACCGTGATTCACAGAACGCACCGCGAGGCTTTCGGGGCCGACGAGAATATGGTCAAAAACCTTTGACGCTTTTCGTTTTGCCTTTTCGATTTTTGACGGAGACTTCAATCCTTGAACAGACTTCGTCAGATTCGTTTCCGGCGTCAAATCGCGCATTCTCGCGTCTCTGGAGCCCATATAAAATAGAATCTTCGCAACGTGTTCGAGCACGGGTCGAAAGGCATGAGCGTTGTGCATTGAATCGTTGTACTCTTTCCGTGCATTTTCCAGCCACATGTCAATGATTTCGCCAATCGGTTGGTTCTCATCCGGTACGTGGCATATTGTGTGCACAAATAGATCATCAAGTATATTCGCTTTTCCAATCGCCGACCCATAGATGGAAACGTCAAACGTTCTGCAGACACTCCCGATCGGCAGCCCAGAAAGTCTCGCCTCCCTATCCGAACCGACATAGCTCTGCGTCGTTAAGATATAGCAGCCTTCGACCAGGTGTTCGCCTGACTCGGCATGAAGGAGCGGCGCACAAATTGACGAGGGCGCTGTTCCAAATTTGATGTAAATTGCAGGATAGGGCGGACGGAAGTAAGACGCCGGTATGCCACTTCGAATGTCGACGTTTGCAAGCATCTCTTCAAGAGCGTCCGTTGTTTGAATAACGTGACCCGGTGCGACGGACCAAAGATAGTGTTGCGCGAACGTGTAGAGAAGTTCGGTATCGACGCCATGAACGCTATTTGGTTGCCCACTACCCACAAACGCGCCAGAAAGAGTTGGGTACATATGCAACATTTCGTTGACCATCTCAACCCTCGAAGTCAGGCCAGGTTCTACCAACTCACAGAGTTTCGGCATACAGTGCTTCATTAGGGTGAGCGCCGATTCGGCTACGCCAAATAAATCCAGCCTCTTAGGGCTAGGCAAAGCTTGCAACGCTTCGTCTTTGCACTTAACAGCCTTATCATGAGAATTGCCAAGACGTTCGTAATGTTTGAGAAATGTCTTTTTTTCCGCATCAGAAAGGGATTTTAAATGGGAAAGAAAATAGTGTGGTGCGCTCATAGTCGGTTTGGCCGTCAAATATTTTAATCTAGGCACGCTAGCGCGTCCGCGAATGCAGCTTCCTTCTTCATTGTTCTGCTCTCCGCGCAAGCCGATATGTGGTTATCCGCGTCTAAAAAACCAGTGTCGTCCCAATGCTTCCGGCGCCCAGTGCGGAGTTGCCGGATTCCCTATTACGATCTGGCGCACGGACGCCAACCGCTAACGGACCAACAACTCCTGCGACGGTAAGCGATCAAATTCGTCCAATATTAACCCGCCGATCCGCGTCAAACAAGTCTGAGCGCAACGTCGATAGTTTTGTATGATTTTCGAAATGATGTTCCATATACACCGTCAAGTGGTGCGCAAGGGTAACCGCGACGTAGCCGATTGGGATTATCCTCTGGGGCTTTGCCCCAGACCCCAAGCTCGCCGCTGGGCAGGGATGTAGGGTAAAAACCTCCCTACACCCCACCTCATAGCATCAGTCGTTCCGAAGGCCTCAAGGCACTTTCGCGGCATATCCTCGCCAGCAGGCTGGCTCCGGTATTCCACGGTTGCCTTGACCCCTTCTCCACTTATTGCAGGCCTATCATCGACGGAAGCGGCTACGTCATTGATAGCCGTGACTCTCAAGGACTTGTAGCATATTCGCACCCTCCCATGAACCGGGTCGTGAAATTGTCATAGCCGCATCTTGAGCGAGCATAGCGAGTAGACCATTGACGGTCAGCTCGCCATGCGTGTTGGCGCCGCCAGTACGCCGGTGACTGTTGTTGGAAGAATCGACAATGGCATGCAAGTTCTGATAATCAGCGAAACTGAGCGGGATCGCTACTGCCACTTCGGCACCGGTGACAATTGCATTATTGTGCAGTTGCTGGTTTGTTTGGGAACCATCAGAGTTAGCGCGCGCGGCAAGGCATTCCTGCGTAGCGCGCTCGCCTATTTCAAAATAGACGCAATCGCTAGTCGGCTTATCTTTCTCCGAGTAGGCGCACGTGATTTCCAAATCATAAAATCCATAAGCAGTACCCTCTGAGGTCGTCCCACCATCGACCAAAGCGGCATCGAGACTCAGGCTGACATTACCTTCCGGATCGCACTCCAGGAGGATGGCAATAAGCTCTTTGACCGTAGCAAATTTTTTTACCATCGATTGCCCTCGAATGTTTGAAGATTTATATACTTAACACTGCAATCCCGTCCGACGCCGACAGTCCTGGCAAACAAGACGAAAAGCCTCAACGCCGCTGGGCCTTAGTAAATTAGGGTATCCGTATATATGCGGTTGATGACAAAGAAGTGGTATCAACTTAGTCGGTTTGCGGCTGTGCGACAAAAATTGCATCTTCTAACGCGAAGACCGCTGATTCTTCTGTGCTAGTGAGTGCCGCTGCTATATGAAACAAAGCTACAGCGCGATTCCCTTGGTCGAGTTGGCCTGGGGACTTGTTAATCGCAGCTATGGCTGCAATCACTGCTCTGACTTGAGCAGATGCCCCAGAATCACCAAGCCGGTTTTTCATTGATTGCATAGACTCGATGTGCTCAAACATTTTTAATTTCACTTTTACGATTATTGCAACTCTAGGATTAAGTGGTATTGCCGCTCAGGTTTTCATCAGCTGCATATACGGGATACCAGAAATTAACCAGCTAAGAAGTAACGGCACCGTTCCAAACGAACCATCCGTCGTTCTTGAATCTCTCCAACGGAATCCAATTTAACAGCGTGGTCACGCAGAAAATTGGGGTAAATATCAATATTGCGAATTGCAGTGAGTGAAATTTCAGGTCAAGCGCGCAGTGCCACAAACTGAACATTGCTAAAAGGAAGAAAATTCCTTCGGTAAGGGGACCAGCGATTGCCGTCATCCGCACTTGGATAGGCGCCAATTTTTTCGCTTCATAATCGTCGACGTGGCAGAAGCCAAGCGAGGCAAAAATTGTCGGGCCATGCGAGTCTCGAAGCCAGGCAAAAC
>OULX01000005.1_pt1 | contig 16386 bp, 14 predicted proteins | sample 1690861 | NCBI WGS metagenome assembly OULX01 (sample SAMEA3914813, study PRJEB12502) | metagenome | biome: forest; material: soil | place: Canada | collected 2011-07-07 | depth 0.3 m
ATTTTACCGCCAGTGGCAATGCGCGCCGGACCGGCATTTTTATTACCCAGCAGGGTCGGCCGCACGGCACCATTGCCGTCCACGGCGATGACTGTGTTTATCATGGATGCGCTCCTTCATGAAATGCGAGACATCTCGCCCAATCATGATCTCGTGCATCCTTGCCGCTTCAAGCCCCGACATTGACGATCCCGCATAGCAACTGTCGACCCTAGTTCCATACATGGTGTGCCCTCCCCTGGCACAAGGCACCATAAATATGGGATGGGAAGCGGCTGCTTCCAATGCTACAGTTCGTGCTCCGGCAGCATATGCCCTCCATCATCACCCTATGCCGACCACAAGCCTTCTACGCAATACCATGATCGCAACTGGCCTTTTGTGCCTCTTCACGACCTGCCCTTTCGCCGTTTCGGGTCAGCTCGCAGCGCCTGTCGAATCATTGCAAAAGGTCTCCGCCCAAGTCGGTTTCCCGCTGACGCTGGAAGTCAAGATCGAGATCGATGAAGCCGGCTTCAACGACACAATCAAGCGGCTTGGCAACAGCAAATTTTCTGTCACCACGAAAATCGAATCGGCATCGAACATGACGGGCAGGCGCTACTGGATCACCATTGCGCGCCAGCATATCGAGCAGGCAAGCGCGCTCCGTCAGGCGATCGCCGACGTGAATGGCGTCATCGGATCGGCATCCGTGGGCGAAACTAATTGGACCCTGCGCCCCGACCTGGTAAAAACAATCACAATCGGCACGCATCCCTGATCGATGCCGAAGGACTCCGGTGTATGACTGCTGGAAGAGAGGGCATCGGTTGATCGGTGCTCCAACCCCATTGCGCTCCGTCGCCGCTCTTGATGGCGCGCTCCTTTGCCGCTTTCTCTTTCTGATCCATGAATCCGCTTAGGACATGCAGGGCTACGGGTGTGTCACCGGCATCGAGTAGCAAGGCATTCGGAAAGACGGCGGCGCTTTTGGCGTCATATTGCAGAGGCTTGACGAATCGCCGTTTTTGTTCGATCAATGCATGTATCAAGTCGATCTCGTCAATGCCATTGAGCGGAATCCATTGCTCAGTGGCGAGCATGAAGCTGGCTGTGTCAATCTGGTAGGTGTGTTCCCGCTTGGCATAGATCAGGGCGCACATCACGACACGCGGTTTGTAGATCGTGTCGGCGTCACGCGCCTCGAATAGCCTGCCATATACCCTTTCAATCCGCGCCCACGCCTTGACATCGACCAGTAGCGGCGCATCGGGCATATGTTTTACAAAAATGCGCCGCCCGGAAGCCGTAGCCTCGCTGCCTTTGAATTCTCCTACGATCATCGCCATGTCGAAATGCGTTCCGTCAGCACGGGATTGAAGAAAAGCGAGTTTGCTACGCCGCCGCTCGGCATTCTTGATTTTGGCGGCTTCGCTAAATGGCTCGGGGACATACAAGCGCTCCGACAGGCGCATCCCCTTGGTCGTAATCTCCTCCGCTGCCTCGTTCAGATATTTGCATAGTACCCCCTGATTGCGCTTACCCTCCATTGCCGACGTCCACCTGTTCATCCCCGCTTTCTCGAAAAGAAAATGCATCACGGCACGCAGACTCATTCGGCGTTTTGGCACACTGACGTCGGCAGCGGTTTGCTGTTCGCCGGACAGCCGGGATCTGCCGAGCACGCGGGTCAAGGGGAAATCCACGCGCAGTTCAACCGATTCCGGCGAATGTTCGATCACCGCCTCGCCGATCAATTCTCCCAACCCGGACTGTTGCGTATCCGAAGCATAAGATGGGCAAGATAGATGATGTTGCGAGCCCGTCTCGGGCATTCGCTTGACGACGAATGTGCGGTGCTTGGCGACGTACATCGCCACACCGCCTTTTACGCACATGCAGCGGGGACGTTCGGGCGTTTCGTAGATCTGCGCCAACGCGGCCTGAAGGCGGTCGTCATTCGCGCTGTAGGTATTTCCCCTGATGAAGAATATCTGCTCATCCATGATTTTTCGTCATCGCCTATGCAGCGGCCTTACACCAGTTCCTGAAGAATCGCCTGGAGCGGTTGGCGCACGTCCGGCAAGAGTTCTCGCACGGCCTTCATTTCGCTGATACCCAGCACTTCGCCGATTTGCTCCTCGGCGGCTCCCCGCGCCAGCATGCGCGCCGCGATCGTGCGGCGCAGATTCAGTGCCGACACGCCCTCCAGTCCAATGCGCCGGAATATTTTTCGGTAAGAATCGTGAATGCCGCGACACAAAAAGCGTGCCTGATCGTCCCTTCCATGGCTGACGATGTCGAACGGCGTCCCGGATTCGGTCAGAAACAAACGCTCGTTGGCGTCAAACCCGCGATACGTGAATGCCTGCGAGGGGCTTTGCTGCGATTCTTGGCCCCGCCTTTCAGCGAGGTAGCTATCGATCGCTTCCTTCGCCTTCATACTGGCAAAGAACAATGGTCTGGCTTTGCGATTCACGGCCACTTCGGCACGCATCAGCGACGCCTCTCTGACACTGCCATCCTGATTCAAGTAGTCCCGAACCTCCAGCCGTGCGATTTCAAGTGGCCGAGCGCCACTAATCAGTAACATATACAGCAGTGCCACATCTCGACGCGGGCAAGGGCTGCGTAACCGCGTCCGGTGTATCGCCAATTCGATTTCCTCGTCATTCAGGATCCGCGCCGCAATCCTCTTCTGCGATCCGTTCGGTGCATACCGCTCCAGAGCCGTAATGATCGCCAAGCCGTATTGCCGCAAGCGCTGCACGAATCCGATACCACTCTCGTTGAGGCCGTCGATACCGACTTCCCGACACAATGTTCGCGCGAGCACTTTGATACGCTTTTCGACAGCGGTACGGGTTACGCCGTGCCGCCGGGCGACAACATCATAGGTTTCGCCATCGAGTACTTCCTTGAGCATGGCGATCGAGATCGACAGTGAGTCCGGTTCCATATCGGGCATTGCGCTGGTGTCAGTAAGTCTTATGCTCGTCGATGCGCCGCCAATGCGCCACGAAAAATCGGCCTTGAATCAGAGGCGTTTCGACATTGGCCTCGACAGACGCCGTATATTTTCTGTTTGATGGGCATTTGCCTTAAGATAGCGAGCGGGACCAAGTGTTAAAAAGTGCATGCAATGACCACCACAACCAAAGAACAGCGGCGGCAGCAGGTTGAAGAGACCAATGCGCGCATGCGGCAATCCGGGTTTGAGCCGGACGACGATCTGTTGGAACTGGAACGTCAATATATCGATGGCGGCCTTTCCGCTCAGGACATACTTGATTGGGGAGCGGCGCTCATGCGGAAATTTCAGCTGGAAGGTGGACAAGATACAGCCCCTTCGCAGGATACGCACTGAGATAGAAAGTTGACATTCGTTAACCCGGAAATGATTGACGTCCGGCGCAATGCAACCTTCTGAAATCATTCAGCGCCCGTGGCGCGATAACGCCAATCGCAATGACTGCCGGTTCAGCATCGTTTCGCTAAGCCCTTTCCCTATCGCTCCCGCGATGCCGTTGCTTGCGTCACACTGGACGCAAGTACGTAATTTCCAAATTCCGTTGTTCGCGGAGACTGCGATAGTTTACCGATGCGCGGCATTTGTCGTGCATTCCAGAGAGAGCTGGATCTCTTTCATTTCCAGCACCGAAGCAGAGTGTCTCGCGCTCCCGCCTGGATCAATCCAGAGGATTCCGCGTGATTCCAAATGGACGCTCATACGGCATCCAAGTCTCATTCAGCGGTGACGTTCCTTGCGCTGGACTTTGGACACAGGTAGCACCACAAAAAGTGATTGAGCCTTCCTGGAAGTATAGGAAGGTCAATCGCAAATCTCACGCAATCGATCCACGATTGCGCATTCCGCTTCGGACTTGTCGATGAATGCTGTGCCCCGGCCGGCGTGCAATTCGCGTAGGGCTACCGCCATGTAGGCGGTTGCATTCATTACGTTGACGAATAGTTTTCCGCAGGTGAAAGCGCACTGCATGCGCGCATTTGCTTGAACGAAATCTACCTTTCCATTCCCACACGGGGAACATACCTCCCCGCTGGGATAGGTGTGTTCCCCGTTTTCTTTTGGAGGAACACACAATGGCTTCACATGCTATCTCCAATTCACATTGGCTACCCGGATTCGATCCTGACTCCATTGAATTTCCCGATCTGTTTTCCGATCAGGACGGTGCCGTAGCGGCGCCTGTTTCAGTTTCATCCAAGGCGCCAATTCCATGCGCAACCATAGTAGATGAGGTTTCGCAATCGGCGAGCCACCCTGCCGCAAACTGGCGCACGGCTACCGTCGTCGGGGAAGTGCAAAGGGTTCCATGGCCACAGCTCCGGCGCGATGATTTCGGGAACTTTGGCGGCCCGGTCACCAAGTTCGAAGCCAACGTGGACGCAATCGCGCTATTGCGTCAGATCGAAGAAAATGGCCAGCCGACATCGGCCGAAGAAGCGTTGACGCTTCGTCGTTTCACAGGCTGGGGAGGTCTGCCGGCGAGTTTCAATCTCGAGGGCGAGGATAAATCGTGGAATGCCCGCGCACGCCAATTGCGCAAATTATTGAATGACGACGAGTACGAATCGGCACTCGCATCGGTCAATAACGGCCATTACACCGAGATCCATGTGATTGAGGCCATGTGGCAAGCGATTGAACGTTTTGGATTTTCCAGCGGCCGCATTCTTGAACCTTCCGCCGGCATCGGGCATTTCGTCGGCGCCATGCCGCAGGCAATCGCCGAACGCAGCAATGTTACCGCCATCGAGATCGACCAACTGTCCGGTCGCATGCTCAAAGCCCTCTATGGGCCAGCCGGCGTGGATGTCCGGATTGCCCCTTTCGAAAAGTCGTCGTTTTCGGAAAACTGGTTTGACCTGGTAATCGGCAACGTCCCTTTCGGGAAATACAAGGTCGCCGATTCGAGCAACAAACCCTATTGCCGCTTCAGCATTCACAACTATTTCTTTGGTCGTGCGCTGGATGTGGCGAGGCCCGGCGGATTGGTGTGTTTGATTACCAGTTGCCATACGCTGGACGCATGGTCCGACGATGCCTGTCAATACATCGCTTCCCAGTCGCATTTTCTGGGTGCGATCCGCCTTCCCAAGGGCGCGTTTTCCGGCATCGCCGGGACCGACGTGCAGACGGACATCATTTTTTTGCGCAAGCGCCATCGCGCGGAAGAGGTCGATACTGACTGGCTAGGCATGGCGGCATTGCCGGACGTGTTGCGCCATCCGCGTTGCTACGAGCGAAATTTGCATATCAGCGCATGGTACGCCAAGCATCCGGAATTCTGCATCGGCAAGGTGACGCTGGAGAGCAACGGATTCGAGCGTGTCGCGACGACCGTATTCGACGGCGAGATCGAGGCGGCTCTGCTTGAGCGCATCGCGCTCTTGCCAGCCGCCGTCTACAAGCCCGTCGTCACGAAACTTGCAGATCGTCGTATCGCAGCCGTTCCAGTCGTCTCCGGGGCACGCCCAGGCAGCTTCCACATCCACAGTGGGCGCATACATCGTGTCGAAGGCGGTGAGATGGTCGATATGCATGACCGGCTCAATGCCACCCAGCGTGCGCGAATCGCGGGAATGTGCGCGATAAGGGATTGTACCCGCGCCATTCTCGATGCGCAGCTTGCGGAAACCGGCGACAACGAACTCGGACGGCTACGCGGCATGCTCAACAATGCCTATGACCGCTTCATCGTCAAACACGGGTATCTGTCGAGCCGTGCCAACGCGTTGGCCTTCCGCCGCGATCCGGATTATCCGCTGCTCCTGTCCCTGGAACATTACGATGAGGAATCCGGCGGCGCAACCAAAGCGGCGCTGTTTTCCCGGCGCACACTGTCGCGAATCGCCGAACCGGCAACAGTTGGCGCCCCAGAGGAAGCATTGGCGGCGTCAATACAATGGCGCGGGCGGGTCGATGCGGGATACATGGGCAATCTCTTGTCATGCCCGGAAAAAGAGGTTCTGGATGCACTTGCCGAACAGGGAAAAGTGTTTCTGGATCCGGCGAGCAGCGAATGGAAAACCGCAGACGATTACCTATCCGGCAATGTGAAGGACAAGCTCAGGCAGGCGGTCGCGTCAGGTAGTGGATTCCATCGCAACGTAGCGGCGCTCGAAAAAGTCCAGCCGGAGGATTTGCTGCCGGCCGCCATCGAGCCGCGATTGGGTGCTGTCTGGATTCCCGCAGGCGACGTGGAAGGATTCATCCACGAAGTGCTGGAACTGCCCGATAGCGAGGTGAGCTATTCGGCACACGCCGGGGCCTGGTCTATCCATTACCAAGCCTATACCGCGCGACAGAACGTCAAGGTAACCCAGGAATGGGGAACCTCACGTATGAATGCCATTGAACTCGTGCAATGCGCGCTCAATGTGCAAGTTCCCACGGTGCGTGACCGCGATCCGATCACCGAACGTTATTTCATCAATCGGGATGAAACCCTGGCTGCCCGCGAGAAGCTCGGTCTGATCAAAGAACGATTCGCCCTTTGGGCTTTCGACGACACCGACCGGCGCGAACGGCTATGCCGGATCTACAACGATCTGTTCAACGCCATACGGTCGCGTCGTTTCGATGGTTCTCATTTGAAGCTGCCGGGCTTTTCGCATTGCTTCGAATTGCATCTGCATCAAAGGGATGCCATCTGGCGGGTGGTGCAAACCGGGAATACCGGCTTGTTCCACGTGGTTGGGGCCGGCAAAACCGCTGTGTGTGTGGCGGCAAGCATGGAACTGCGCCGATTGGGATTCGTGCATAAGCCCTGTCATGTGGTGCCTAACCATATGCTGGAGCAGTACACCGCCGAGTTCGTGCGGTTGTATCCGAATGCGTCGGTGCTGATGGCCAGCAAGGACGATCTTGAGGGCGAACGCCGCCGGGAGTTGGTTTCACGGATCGCCACCGGCGATTGGGATGCGGTCGTCATTACGCATTCCAGTTTCGAGCGTATCAAGATGTCGCCTGACTTTGCGCAAACCTTCATCAAGGATGTCATTCGCGAAATCGAGATGGCGGTCCGGGCCGAGAAGCGAACCGATCGTTCCAACCGGATCGTCAAGCAACTCGAGATGATGAAAAAGAATTGGGCGGCGCGTCTCGACAAGCTGTTGGCGGATAAGAAAAAGGACGATCTGCTGACCTGGGAGTTGCTGGGTATCGACTGCCTGTTCGTCGACGAAGCGCACCTCTTCAAGAACCTTTACCGCTTCACGAAGATGACCCGCGTCGCCGGACTGCCATTAGCCAATTCGGAGCGGGCTTTCGATCTGTTCCTGAAAACGCGTTACACGATGCAGATACATGGCGACGCGCACCGCGGCGTGGTGTTTTCGACGGCCACGCCGGTGGCAAATACGATGGCCGAAATTCACACGATGATGCGCTATCTCCAGCCCAACCGGCTGGAGGAATTGGGCCTGCAGCAGTTCGATGCCTGGGCCGCCACGTTTGGCGAAAGCGTCACCGCGCTGGAAATCGCGCCGGACGGCAGTGGCTACCGGATGAATACCCGGTTCGCCCGCTTCATCAATGTCCCGGAGCTGATGACCATTTTCGGTGAGGTTGCCGATATACGTACCGCCGAAATGCTGAACCTGCCCGTACCGAAGCTCAAGGGCGGCAAGGCGCGCATCATCGCCTGCCCGGCGAGCGCGGCACTGAAAGCTCTCGTCCAAACGCTGGTGGAGCGGGCAACAGCCATTCGCAATGGGGAAGTCGAACCAAGCGAAGACAATATGCTGGCCATCACGACAGACGGTCGCAAGGCCGCGCTGGATTTCCGGTTGGTCGAACTTCGGTCGGCATTCGACAAAAACGGCAAGATTGCCGCATGCGTACGGGAAGTCGTCGATATTTGGCGACGAACCACATCATTTCGCGGCACGCAAATCGTTTTTTGCGACTTGTCTTCGCCGAAGGGAGGTAAATCGTTCAGCGTCTATGACGACATGCGGGATCGGCTCATCGCGGCAGGTATTTCCGATAAGGAAATCGCCTTCATTCACGATGCCGATAGTGATGCCCAAAAGGCTACATTATTCCGGGCCGTGCGCGAAGGTCGAGTCCGGGTACTGCTCGGATCGACCGCCAAGATGGGAATCGGCACCAACGTGCAAACCCGGCTATATGCGCTGCATCATCTGGACGCGCCTTGGCGCCCTTGCGATGTCGAACAACGTGAGGGACGCATCCTGCGTCAAGGATCGACTTGCGAGGAAGTGGAGATTTTCAGGTATGTCACCGAAGGGTCTTTTGACGCCTACATGTGGGTGCGACGTGAAAGTCGCTTGTTTGATTGTGTGGCCTGGGTGAGAGCCCTTGACCGCACCTGCGCTTCCGTGCGCAGTAGCCTATCGACGCGTGCGTGGCCAGCAATGGCCGGGTGCGAAGCCGTCGAGACAATGTAGTCCGACCCACAAGGGTCCACCGATCGCCGCGAGGCGGTCGCCGTCCTGCCAGTACCACGGCGGGAAGGACGCTAGGCTTGGTGGTATGACCAACAGATGTAAACCAACGTTTAAACCTCGTTAAAGCGACACAGGCCAAAGGTACTGAAAGGCCTGAACCAAAAGGTACGCAGTCGGCTGCCTCCCTCCACATTGGGGGCACACGGACACTACGACTGCCGGGGAAGAGTTGGGGTCTAACCCACCGTGTCGAACAAGTGGAACACGGTAAGCCCGTATCGCTGCCCTCTCGGGGGCAGGCGGACCGCAAGGAACGCTGTTGGTGGTGCGGGTATGAGATTCCGGAAGAAGCGAAGGCCGGCCTGTAAGGGGTCGGATACGAGGCAAGTTCCTCGGCCCGAAAGGGAGCAGACTTCCGGATGGTCTTTCATGACGAAATTGTTTACAGAACCTCTTGAAAGGAGGAAAGCAAATGGACGCAGTCCAACAGACCGCGTGTGCGCCCTCCACCGGGACGATGGCATGGCACAGCATCGACTGGGCCGAATGCCATCGGAACGTGAGGAGGCTGCAGGCGCGTATCGTCAAGGCAACGGAGGAAGGACGCTGGAACAAGGTGAAGGCCTTGCAATGGCTCCTGACTAACTCGCTCAGTGGCAAAGCAGTCGCCGTGAAGCGGGTCACTGAAAACAATGGCAAGAACACTCCGGGCGTCGATGGGGAAACCTGGGCGACGCCGGAGGCAAAGACAGCAGCGGTGAAATCACTGCGGCGGCGGGGGTATCAACCTCAGCCGTTGCGGCGGGTCTACATCCCGAAGTCGAACGGTAAGCTGAGACCTCTTGGCATCCCGACGATGAAGGACCGTGCAATGCAGGCACTCCACCTGCTCGCGCTCGACCCGGTGTCCGAGACCAAGGCTGACAGAAACTCCTACGGCTTTCGCCGGGCGCGTTCGGCGCACGATGCACTGGAACAGTGCTTCAGCGCGTTGGGCAAACCCTCGAAGTCGGCCCAATGGGTTCTCGACGCCGACATCAAAGGATGCTTCGATAACATCGACCACGACTGGATGCTGACGCACATCCCCATGGATAGGCAGATGCTTCGGAAGTGGCTGAAGGCTGGCTATGTTGAACGGGCCTCACTGTTCCCGACGGAGATGGGAACCCCGCAAGGGGGCATCATCTCGCCCACGTTGGCGAACATGGTCCTCGACGGGTTGGAACGCAGGCTGACGAACCGCATCCGGCAACGGAAGTCCAACGGCATGGTGGTCTACAACCCCAAGATCAACTTCATCCGCTATGCGGACGATTTCGTGGTCACAGGCGACTCTGCGGAGACGCTGGATAGGGTAAAGGAAATCGTGGTCGAATTCCTCGCGGAACGAGGCCTCGAACTCTCGCCTGAGAAAACACGGATCGTGCACATCTCCGAGGGATTCAATTTCCTCGGGCAGAACGTGAGGTTGTACGGCGACAAGGTGCTGATCAAACCCTCGAAAGAGGCGCTGCAACGCATCTATGACAAGGTCCGCGATATCGTTCAGCGGAACAAAGCAGTCGAGCAACGTGACCTGATCCGGATGCTGAATCCGGTCATTCAGGGGTGGGTGAACTACCACCGCCACGCTGTCTCGTCGGTCGTCTTCAGCAAGCTGGACTTCCTGATCTGGAAGCTGCTCTGGCAATGGGCCGTGCGCAGGCATCGCGGCAAAGGCCGGAAGTGGATCAAGCAGCGCTATTGGCGCACGCTGGGTACACGAACGTGGACATTCGCAACGGACGTCAGCGATGGCGAATCGGTGCGTACTGTGTCTCTGGTCTATGCGACGGATACCCGTATTCGTCGCCACGTCAAGGTGCAGGCGGAAGTCAACCCGTACTCGCCAAGGTGGGAGGGCTACCTCGCGGAGCGCCACGCGCTCCAAGGTGCCAACTCGCTGAACGGTCGGACCAGGCTCCGACGCTTGTGGTTCGCGCAGGATGGGCTCTGCCCTGAATGCGGCGAGCCGATCACCCGGGAAACCGGCTGGCAGGTACATCACGTACACCGGCGGGCGGATGGGGGAAGTGAGCAGCGCAGCAATCTTCGGATGCTGCATCCGAACTGTCATAGGAGGCTACATGCCAACGAAGGAAGTGAATTGCCGGGTCCGCTCACGCGGGCCTTCGCAAAGGCTTGAGCTGCATGCGGGGAAACTCGCACGTGCAGTTCTTAGGGGGCGGGGTTCGCAGCGATGCGGTCCTGCTACCCGATCAAACCCTGGAAACAAAAGCACGCTTCATTGCCCAGGTAATGAAAGGCGATCAGGGAATCAGGTCGCTGGAAGATGTCGAACTAGCGGCGTTGTCGTACGCGGAGGTCAAGGCACTCGCTTCCGGCAATCCGATGGTCATCGAAAAGGCCGGCATCGACGCGGAAGTCGCCAAATTTTCGACGCTTTTCTCGGTGTGGCGCAATCAGCGTTATGCCAACGAAAGCGAAATATGCCATCTGCCAGCGGCCATCGAAGCACTGGAGCGCAGAATCGACCTGTATGCGAAAGATTGCAACCGGATCGAACCGCAAAGCATGCAGAGTATCGAGCTTGAAATATCCGGGCGACGTGTCATTGGGGGCGACGCCGTCGGCGATGCGCTTCGCCCAATCGTCCGGGCGGCAAAAGATGATATACGCATGACTAGCCGCGCGATCGAGAGAATTATTGGCCGCTTCGCTGGTTTCGATTTGGGTGTGTATGCATCCAGGGGCGTCGAATCTCCGAATCTGTATCTTTCCGGGGATTGTCTTTACCATGCAGCCCCGTATCAAACCGGCCCTGGTCTGGTTGCATCGCTGCTCGCGCTGCTGGAATCGATTCCCAAAAATCATGCGGAATCTCTTGCCCTGCTGGAGCTGAAGCGAAAACGGCAGGAGGATATCAAGCGCGAACTAGACCGTCCATTTGAGTACGAAAGCAAATTGGTTGAACTACTCGCAAGGCAGCGCGAACTGATGAAACTGCTTGATCTGGACAAGGATGAAGTTGGCAGTGCCAGTATAGATGCCGAAGAAATAAAACAAGCTGCTTGAATGTGACACCCTCGCTACCTTAAAGGTGGCGAGGGATTTTTTTGAGCTTTGTAGCTCACGCCTGACGCCCGGAGGCGAGAAGTTCGGCAACACCGGCGGCGCGCGCAGCCTGTGCCAGCGATTTGGCGCCCTTTTCGCCATACTTGCGCACCGCGAATTTGCGATTGCGCCGCTTTCCATCGCCCCCAAGCCAACTCGCATGCCACGAGGCCCGCTCGACCAGTTTGTCGCCCTGTACTTCCCGTGAAACATAACGTCCGATACCGACGACACCGGAACTGTTGTCGCGTCGCAGCAGCGTCACTCTGCGAAGCCAAAGATCGCGCTCCGCAACGATCAACATCGCATCGCGCCATGCGAGCGCTGCCTGCAATGCCTTATTCTTACCGCCATAAGCGATGTCGCTAAAGACCTGCTTGGCAACATGTCGGCGGCACCTGACTTCTACAAGCCAATGCGCCCTACTGCCGTTGACGACACGGCACACATGGTCATGACGTTCGGCTTTGCTCAGGTTAATCGCCACCAGTGTTGCATCGCGCCATGCAAGCGCGGCCTGAAGCGCCTTTCGCTTGCTGCCATATTTCCCGTCGCTAAAACTACGAGTCATAGCCTGATTTTTACGCCGGATAGCCACCCTCCAACAATGGGTTTTGTTGACATCTCGATCCACACGATATACATGCCGGTGGCGCTTGGCTTTTGTACTGGTCATCGGTTAAATCCGGCGCACTTTATGCGCGCATCTCGACTTCACGCACCCAATCGGCGAAGGCCTCGTCCTCGAACTGGTAGCGGCCGCGGTCGACTTTCGTCACGAGCGCCTTGGCACTCATGCGACGCAACGCGTTTTGCACGGTGCTGTTGTCGATCGGCTTGCCCAAACCCAGCTCTTCGCCCATTCTTTCCTTGGCGTCCTTGCCGTAAATGTCCGGCACGCCCTCGGCTACCAGCGTTAGAACAAGCTTATCGGTCGGTAAAAGGTCATCCCATTGCTGCTGAAAGCCTTCATCGTTAAAGACCTGATGTTTGACATGATCCAGCGCCTTCTGCGCACCGTCGAACGGGTGAGTCAGGTAGCGGTCGAGATAATTGCGAAAGAATTCCGGCGTGCTTTTCAGCTCCAGGAAGGCGTGCATGGCGTCAGTCACCGCCAGCGGATACTTGCTGATCTGTGCCACCTTTTCCACCATCGACTCGACAAAATCGCGTCCCAGCAGTTCGAAAGGTTCGAGCGCGGCCCAATTGTAAAATGGCTCCGATGCCCGGCCGAACATGCGCCGCAGAGTGCCTTCGGAACTGCCCGCAAAAAGCACCTTGATGCGGTCCTTACGAATATCCAGTGCCGCGCGCAACGCATGGGAGAAGTCCGCATTGGGTCCGTGCGCAAGGACCTGCGCTTCATCGATGATCAAGATGACTTTGATCTTCAGGCCGTCAAACACGCGCATGGCTTCCATCAATAACGTGCCTGCGACAACCGCCTTCTCGTCGACCAACTCCGCTTCGACTGCCCCTTCCCCGATCCCAGGAACTTTGCCGGAAGCCTTGATTTTCTTGACCGGCTGCTTCAGCTTGCCCCAGATTTTTGCGAACCAACCGGGCTCAATTGCCTGAAAGAAAGCCGCCACCAACGCCTGCGCCGGGTCGCTACGCATTTCCCATAGGTTGACATACACTACTCGGTAGCCTATCGCTTCTGCCGCCGGCAGGAAGTCTTGCTTCAGGAATTCGGTTTTACCCATTCGGCGCCGAGCAAACAGGCCGCGCGCAGAGGAAAGCCCAAGCTCGAAGGATTGCAAGTAGGCTTGGGCCAACTTTGGCCGGTCAAAATGCCAATGATTTTGTTGCATTAGTATCGATTAGTATTGAATTCACTAATCAGTAATTTTAACGCTAATTATTAATAATGCAAGCATCCTAGAGCAGTTGCCGGCTGCACAACGCTTGCCGGTTGTCGCCAATGCCATTGTGACTGCGGCCGTCGATTTGCTCTGGGATCGATCGACGATTCACAAGCCCGCGCACCAATATGCTTTCGAAGAACATGTGACATGGTCAGTCAACGACCGCCTGGGGCAATTTACTGCCAGAGGCGACAGTCGGTACCGACATACCGTCGGCAGCAGGAATATCATTTGGCGTGTCCAGGGCGGCAACGTCCTCCGGGCGATCATCGCCTGACGCACCAAGGCTATCCACCCCGCTTGCCAAATGATCGCCGCTTTTAGAGGGCGCTACCATGCCCGCATCCTTTCTCACGGGGCGATCACGCTCGACTTCTTTGGCCGACTGCTCATTCATCCGGCGCCGCACGCCGGATGCCAGGTTTCGCGTACTGCGAATGAATTCGCGTATGGCGCGTTTCATGCCAAACTTCTGAATGTCGGCATTCTGCATGGTGATCACGTCATGAATCTCCAATGTCTGCAGCAGTGGCATTGCGTCATCGAATTTATTCAGAATCTCCATGAAACGCCGCCCGCTGGATGAAATAATGCCGACCTCCAATTCAAGCGGCTTGGTATCGTAGGTCGCAAAGGACGTGATGCCGTTGTTTTTGAATAGCGCTTCGGCGCCGTCGATCACCTTATTCAGCTCGCCATCCACCGCTTCCAGATTTTTACGTATTGCCGCCTCCACCCGCTCGATATCTTCCGGTTTCAACTTCGTTCGCGCAATCACCGATATGAAGTGCGCAAGCAGCTGCAACGAATGGAAATATCGAACGAACAGCCGCTTTCCTTCGGCGCTTTTGAAATGGGTCGTCATCTTCAAACTGGCCGCCTCGACGCGGCGGAAGTCGGTCTTGACCTCTTTCGCCAGGATGCGCGCATTGATTGCCCCTTGATCGACCTTAACAATTTGCGTATCAGTCATACCAATGCTCCATTGACAAACCAAGATGAAAGCTCATTGTCTTGGGTAGCGTCGATGCCCGCCACTAGAAAAGACCTGCCGAAAAAGGACTTTTCGACGTCAGCTATGGATTTGCGCGGGCGCGGCCTTGACCTGTCCAGCACCCCGTATTAATTTACCGTCATGTAGAAGCTAGCCCTACGGATACAGGTAAGCACTGAATCAGATGTGCCGTCCGGCACACTGCGGGCATGTCGATCCAAATAACTGCCCGACAAACGCACTGAAAATTGCTTTCGAGGCGATAAGCCTTTGTCGCGCCGAAAGCTTTTTCTGGTCGGTAGCTGGCACACCGATCAAGCGGTTCGACCCGCAATGCAGTCAAGCCAGCACTACGCGTCCCGGTAAACATACCGGTCGTCATCACCCCACGGGGGCAATTGCCCCTGCCGATGGCGAGCATTGCCTCCATTTTTTTGGAGTCAATGATGCTCAATCAACGATTATCGCCAGCTCACCCGGCGATGCCAAAGACCGTTGGGTTGCTTTCCGAGGTAATCGCCAACCTTGATTCTCTTGACGACGAACCCGTCGGCGAATGGAGTGAAGAAGACGTCGTCTTCCTTCATTGGCGCTTGCTCAAGGAAGTAGAGGGTCTCGGCAATCCGGAAACGCCTCTCGAAGAGAAGCTCGACACCTTACGGTGGATCTTTACCGAGCGCGACAAGGAAAACCGCCCATTCTCGTTCGTCAATTGCCTGAAGGTCGTCGGTTGCAGCCCGTTGTCACCGCTGCCCTACATAGGGCCGGTGGACACCGAAGAAGTGCGCGATGTGATCAGGAATCAGGTGAAGGTATGGCTGACAGCCACGCTTGCCCGATACCCCGATTGGATACGCGAGGCGGTTCTGATGAATCCCAACTGGGTTGAAAGCCGTCTGGCAAAAAATCCTCAGTGGATCAACGAACAAATCAAGAAGCGTACCAACCATGGCGACCTTTTTGCCTGAAGCGCTGGGCAAAAGAGGCGCCCATCCACCCGCACGAATCCTCGATGCGTTCCATTTTTCAAAGGAATACCACATGACTCATGCCGATTTTTTGTCGCTCTTGGCCATCCTGTGTCTTTACATCGTCGTCGGCAGTATGGATTTCAACGACGCGGTAGCCCTGCAGCGTACACAAAACCATGCTGTCTATCCATCGTGCTCGCAGGCCCCGGCCACGTCGTCTTCGCTTCCCATGCGACTGGCGTCCATCGAGCCCGGCTGGTCCGACGGTAAGCTGCCCGGCCAGGTAGTCGGCCATCGCAGCACGTCAATTTATCAAAGGAGCTGCCATGATTCTCGGAACGAGTGAACGCCGGGAAACCGGTTCAATGCTTCCGGTTCATGCCGCCGGAGAAATCGAATATCTGGTGAAAGAAAGCGAAATCGTGACCGGGAAGCCTGGACGCAAATTCATCATTGCCGGCGCAGATCGTCTTGCCTATCTGATCCAATGGCATTCGATCGGCTATCAGATCCAGCGCCTCGACACGGCCGACAAGCCAATCTACACGCTGACCTTGCCAAGCGATGCGCTTCCATTACATCAACTCGGTCAGGCATTGCAGGTAGGACAATTGTTTACGCCATCGGTTAGCCAATAAGGCGGCCATATCACTCACCCTCGGCGGGCCGCGTTCCCGCTTGGGGGACGATGGCTCGTCCGTATTGATGGAGCATTCACATGCAAATACAAGTTCGCATTAACGAGGAAGGCGCACTGCGCAATCAGCGCTATGCCTTCACTGACAAGTTCACGCTATTTTCGGAGCTCATGCAAAATGCCCGGCGCGCCGGCGCCACCCGCATCGACATCTGGTACGACGATGCGCAAGGCATTCTCCGTGTCATCGACGACGGCTGCGGCATCGACGATTTTCAGAAGCTCTTGACGTTCAACGAATCCGGCTGGAATCAAGACGTCTGTCAGGAGGAACGTCCATTCGGCATCGGTTTTTCCAAATGCCTATACTCCGCATCC
>OULX01000001.1_pt1 | contig 13970 bp, 9 predicted proteins | sample 1690861 | NCBI WGS metagenome assembly OULX01 (sample SAMEA3914813, study PRJEB12502) | metagenome | biome: forest; material: soil | place: Canada | collected 2011-07-07 | depth 0.3 m
CGAAAGCGGGCTTTGAAAGGCTTGAGCCGTATGCGGGGAAACTCGCACGTACGGTTCTTAGGGGGGGATGGTCCAGCAATGGCCTGTCCCTACCCGACATCCTTATTGAGTCTAATCGGCTAGCGCCTAATATTCATCACGTCAATCCCATATTCATGGGGAAAAATATATTTGTAAAAGGCACTTCCAAATTTATTTAAGCGGGTGATATATTCACATGCGGTCGTTTGCATGAGGTTGAGCCTTGAAGTGTTGCTCACTTAAGCAGCGTCTTGGTATGGGACGCGGCGAGGCCTGCAATATATCCACAAAGCAATAAAATGAAGATCATGTCAAAAATTGGCATGAGCGGGAGAGCTTTTGCCGGAATTTCGCAGTTCGGCATGGGCCCGAAAAAAGTAGAAGAAACTAAAGGACAAAATCAGCCATGCGCCAGACACTGCGTTGGACATCATCCATGGTCGTTGCCGTCGGCATCATGTCGGCGATGGCAGCCCAAGCGGCAATGAACACTCCGGGTACACTTGGCGTAAGCAAGATGGGTGCGGCCACCTATTCGATACCGATTCAGGCGCCGAAGGGTGTTGCAGGACTTCAACCTACCTTGAGTTTGAACTACGACAGCCAGAGTACCGCGGACGGCCTGCTCGGTGTGGGTTGGTCGCTGGGCGGTTTGTCATCGATCATGCCCTGTCCGCAAACGGTGGCGCGCGATGGCGTGAATGCTGTGCCAACGTTCAACCTCAACTCCGACCGGCAATGCCAGGATGGGGCACCATTGGTCAACATGAACGGCAGCTATTCGGCTAGTCCTTACCCATCCGAATATCGAACAGAGCTCGATAACGTCATCAACATATACACGTCCACAAATACCTTCACGACCGCGAGTACGACTGGGCAGGCGCTCACTTATGGCTCGGCGACGGGAAGCGCGACCGCGCCTACATTGCGCAATCTGTATCCGCATGCCCCTTTCACTGATGGCGCGCTGCTAAGCCTGATCGGCTCGCAGAAACTGCCAAGCGCCGTGTCAATCGTCTATACGCTCGACACGACCAACTACAATTGGTATCCGAACCAGATCACCTACAAAGGAGTGAACGCGCAGACGGTACAATTCCAATACATTGCCAAGCCGGTGGTGTTGCCGCGCTACTATTACGGCTTGCCGATGAAAGACAATGTGCTACTGAGCGCTATTCAACTGCAAAGCGCCGGCACCATGATCAAGCAATATAAGCTGGCCTACCAGCAAGACGCGGCGACGCAGCGCTCGCGTCTCGTCTCCGTTACCGAGTGCGATGGCAACAACAACTGCTTGCCTGCAACCACCATCACGTATTCATCCACGAACACTGTGTCGTTCGGTACGACCGTGCAGTCGAACGTCATCGATGCAGGTCTGACCACGGGCCGTGCCTGGGTCGATTTCAACGGCGACGGCAAAGCTGACTACTGCCGTGTCATCGGTACCGCCGGAAACTATCAACTCGCCTGCACACTATCGACCGGTTCGGGATTCGGCAATACCGTCACCTCCGGCGTGATCGACCCTGGCATGACACTCGGCCGCGCCTGGATCGACGTGAATGGCGATGGCTACCCTGACTTCTGTCGTGTACTGGGTACGGACGGAGCGACGAGTGGCCAACTCGCCTGCACCCTGTCCACCGGTGGCACCGGTTTCGGTGCCACGATAACCTCGACGGCGAATCTCTCGGTCGGCACCATGAATTCCGCTGCCTGGGTCGATATCGACGGCGATGGGCGGGCCGATTTCTGCAGCCTGTTCACGGGCAATGGCAATACACAATGCTATTTGTCAACCGGCAGCGGATTTTCCTCTGCGGTCGCTTCCAGCGCGCCTTCGCTGAACTATCAACCGACAACATCGAATATCGCCTGGGTACATGCAATGGGTTTCCGCAGCAAGGACCTATGCTTCTTCTTGAGCCAGTCACCCGGCCCCCTGCTTGAGTGCGCACGTGCCGATGGCGCAGTGACCGAGCAAATGGCCACGACAACCAGCTTCGACTACGGCTTGAGCGGAACCCAGACGTGGGTTGATGCAAATGGCGATGGATTCGCCGATTTCTGCCGCGTGACCGGAACGACCGGAAACTACATGTTGGGCTGCGTACTGTCACCTGGATCGCAGGGGCAATCGCCAAGTAGCTGGGGGGCGCTGTCTGGGCCAGGAGGTGTGGGGCCGATTTCGATCGCCTCAAGCGGCACAATCAACCCGGGCCAAGCCGGCACCCAAAGCTGGGTCGATATCAACAATGACAAGTCCGTTGATTTTTGTACGCTAACGGGCACGACCGACAACGTCGATAGTACCGTATCGTGCAACCTGTCCACCGGCGGCGGCTTCGGTCCGACCATCACCTCAGGCGTGCTTGATTGGGGTAATGCCGCAGGCCGCGCCTGGGTCGACTTCAACGGTGACGGCACTGCCGACTTCTGCCGCGTCGTCGGCACGACAAACCTTGTCAATACCATGTTGGCTTGCACACCGACGATTGCCGATGCCAATCATGCCGTGGCCTCGATCTCTACCGGCCTTGGCCAGCAAATCACCATCAGCTACAAGGCGCTGAGCGACTCGACGGTGTATACAAAAGAAAACACTGCCACTTATCCCTTCATCGACATACAGCCCCCCGTTGCATTGTTCGACGATGTGCGCGCGCCGAGCTACGTGGTCTCTTCTGTCGCCACACTCGATGGCGTGGGTGGCACCAATGTCGTCAACTACACCTACACGGGTTTGAAGGCTGACCTGACGGCCGGACGTGGCTTGTTGGGCTTCCACATCGTCAATAGCGTCAAACCCGCCTCGGGCATTGGCGCCAGCACGCAATATATGCAAGGCTGGCCATTCAACGGACTGGCCGCCGTCGTCAATACAACGACGACCAGCGGTGGCAATGCCGGCATATTGAAGACGGTAACCAATACCTGGACTTGCGCAAACTTTGCCAAGGGTAGTGGCGGAGCTTTGGGTTGCCCAACACCGCTCGACTTTGCAGTTGGATACAAGCCACCCTATTACCCTTACAATTCGCAAACTGTCACCCAGGCTTGGGATCTGAACGGCGCCGCATTGCCTGGCTCGACGCGTACCACGAGTGGTTGGACCTCCAATAGCGGCCAGCCGATGCCGACCTACGATACCACGACAACGACGGACGGTTTTACCAAGCAGACCAATTACAACCCTGAGGGACCGCAAGTCCAGATCACGACGACGGTGACGTCGCCATGATGATCTGAGCATGCCATACCCAATCGAATAATGCGGAATAACACAGAGATTCTTCAGGGAGAGAATATGAACACAGCAACACGTCAAGTCGTCTTGCGCCGCACAGCCATCGCCGCCAGCTTGGCCGCACTGTTTGCTGGCGGCGAGTGCGCCCATGCCGACACCATCACGCGCAGCAACATCTACCTTACCGGATCATGGTCGCAGGCTCCGGGCACGACCAACGGGCAATTGCAGACCGTTCAGGCGGACGTGCCGACAGGGAGCAACAATACATCGCAATGGGAAGTCGACACAGCCAACGGCTACGACAGCAACGGCAATCCGGTTTCGACCCAAATCTCGACACCATCGACCGCGACCGGCACCTTTGCCACGCGCACGACGGTCACCTACACTTACGATAGCGTCGGCCAGTTTCCGATCAAGCAGGCCAATGCACTGAACCAGGTGACGCAACGTGTCTTCGACCCGGCGACCGGAAACAAGACCAGCGAAACCGCGCCTGATGGTACGGTCACCACTTGGCAGTACGACAGCTTCGGCCGTCAAATTCTGCAAAAGAACCCGGACGGCACCCAGGTCAAGACCGCATATACCTACTGCAGTGGCACCAACGGCGGCACTGCATCCTGCCCGGCCAACGCGGTCTACATGATCCAGAATACTCCGCTTGCTACAGACGGTGTCACGCAAAATGGACCGATTGCGGCAAGTTATGCCGATTTGCAGGAACGCACCATCCGCACCCAAACCCAGGGATTTGATGGCGTGTCCTTGATTTACGTCGATACCATCTACGACAACCAGGGCCGCGTGTACCAGAAGAGCCGTCCCTACTATGCCGGGCAAACCCCGCAGTGGACCATTTATACCTACGACGCCCTGAACCGTCTGGTCGGCACCGCCTTGCCTGACAATACGAGTACTTCGGTCACCTACAACGGCACCACGAAGGTCGAGACCAACGCCTTGCAAAAGACCCGCACTACGGTCACGAACAGTCAGGGCGAAATCACGCAAGTGACCGATGCTCAGGGCAATACCCTGACATACAACTACAACGCCGCAGGCCTGTTGGCCAAAACCACCGATCCCAAAGGCAATACCGTCAGTACGACCTATGACATTCTTGGCCATCGCACCCAAGTAGTCGATGCCGATATGGGTACCTGGAATTACAGCTACGATTTGCTTGGCAATCCGTTGTCGCAGACTGACGCCAAGACCAATATCGTCACCAAAACCTACGACTTGCTCAACCGTACCACCAAGAACACCGAACCGGACCTGACAAGCAGTTATACTTACGACAGTTGCACCAATGGGATTGGCAAACTGTGCAGTACTTCGTCTAACAATGGCTACGCGCGAAGCACATCGTTCGATACGTATGGCCGGCCAACATCCGTGTCAACCACCGTAGACACGGCATACACTAGCGGTACGACCTACGATGTCAACGGCCGTATTGCCACCAAGATCTACCCCAATGGTGTCGTACTCAAATACGTCTACACCACGTTGGGCTATTTGCAGCAAATCCAGGACAACGCCAGCGGTAAGGTCTATTGGACAGCCAATGCCAAGGATGCCGAAAACCATTTGCTGCAGCAAACCTACGGCAATGGCATCGTCACGCAACTGGTCTACAACACCGCGAACGGCCGTTTGCTGAATGTTTATGCAGGCACCGGCAACGCACTGCAAAATCTGACCTACACATACGATGCCAACGGTAATTTGCTCTCGCGCAGCGATGCCAACCAAAGCCTGAGCGAAACCTTCCTGTACGATAATTTGAACCGCGTCACGAGCAACAGCATCAATTCGAGCGGCGCCGGCATCTATACGCAAAGCTATGTCTACGACCCCTTGGGTAACATCTCCAGCCGGTCCGACGTGGGCACTTATACTTATGGCGGCGTGAATGCGCAGCCGCATGCTGTGACTAGCGTCGCACTGGCAGCCGGTGGCAGTATGCAATATGCCTATGACGTCAACGGCAATCAGACCCAGCAAGTGGTCAAGAATGCCAGCGGTGGCGTGGTTACCACGGCGGGTCGTACCGAAACCTACACCAGTTACAACATGCCCGCCGGCATCGTGGCGCCCAATGCCAGCTTCACCTTCACATACGGGCCAGACCATGGCCGAGTGAAGATGGTGGGGCCGAATGCCACCACAATCTACCTGAACCCGGACAACGCCGGTGGGTTGTTCTACGAGAAAGACATCAACACCAACGGTACGGTGGAGCATCGCAACTTCTTCACGGCCAATGGCGTTGTAGTGGGCATCATCAAGCAGGAAGTCGTAAGCGGCACGACCACCACCAATGTGGTCTACCTGCACCGCGATCACCTCGGGTCAACCACGGCGGTGACGGATTCCAATGGCAATGCCTTGGAGCAACTGGGCTACGAGCCATTCGGCAAACGCCGCTTCGTGAACGGAGCACTGGATCCGAACGACACAGTCAAGGCCGTCAACACCGACCGCGGCTATACCAACCATGAACAGCTCGACGCGGTCAGCCTGATCAACATGAACGGGCGCATCTTCGACCCGGCGATCGGGCGATTCGTCAGTGCCGATCCGAATGTGCCGCATCCGGGCGAGATACAATCGTACAATCGCTATGCCTACACCCGCAACAATCCGATGATTATGTTTGATCCTTCGGGATTTGACGAAGAACTTGACGGAGCCTATTTTTCGGGGGACGGCGGTGGTGGTGGATATGACATTGGTGAACGAGGTAGCGAGAGTTCAGGCGAATACCCCGTAGCATCAAGCGATCCGGGCGACACGGGGAGTGGTGGCAGCGGCGGAAGCGGCGGTAGCGGCTCAGTATGCGGTGATAGCAGTGGAGATGGTGTTGACTACAATCCGGGCAATGTAGGAGAAGAGTTGGCACATCAACTGAGAAAGAGTGCTGGTTGGCAATATTCTCGTGGGCTACTAGTACTCGTGCCGCGTAGAAAGTCTGGCCCGCCAATATGGACAACGACATTCCCTTACGTTTCGGAGGGCGAATTGTTATTAGGGGAGTTATACACTCTGGCACATGAAGGCGGTGTGTTATATGGTGGAATTTGGGGAGGGGGGATTTTCGTAAGTTCTTCTTTGGGGTACTACGTCGTCGGCCCTTATGTTAATTCTGGAATAAATTCAACGATATCGTATGGTTCGGGATACGATAATACGCTTGGGGCTTGGTTTTATGGTGTTGCGGATAGATCCTCAGGTGTTAATGCGCTTTACAACCAGTCATATACAGATAAATTAAATTCTATAGATGCCGCAAATCAATGGTGGGATCAACACTATCCTAGCAAGCCAGATCCATCACCTGGATTTAATCCCCCAGACTATTCATGTCACAAAACTGGCGGCTAGCAAATCGGATGCTGATTCGTTGCCTGCGTGTGGGCCACGAGCTATATGGATTTTTTGGGGAAGTATTTAGCAATGAAACTTATTTGGTTGGCATTTGGCAATTAACTTCGCGCCCTTGATGAAACTATCGTTGAGTATCCGTCCCTACGTTGCTAGAAGAAAAATCTAATTAAGCATGCGCCCCGTATCAAATCTTGAATTACTTTTTGCTGCAATATTTGCCGCTATTCTGTTTTGCATTTTTGGGGCAACAAATGGTTATGACGGGATGTACATGGGTGCTATTGCCGTCGTATTGCTAGGATTCATTTGGTACATTTTGGGGCCGAAAATCCGACAAAGAGCGAGCGGCACACTGGCGCACCCTGTGTCAGAATCAGCCGGAAACGCTGTAATCAATGTGGTCGTTCTTCTTTGGATACTATTGTGTGCTTCGTTTATACTTGGTTTCGCGTTTTGGAGTAAGGCAGGAATCCTAGTGGAGTGGTCGCTTTGTTTGGTGATATTTGCCATTTTATTGGGATGTTTTTTTAGAAAGGTTCTTGCAAAACGCAATCTTTTCGGTTTTGGAATAAGCTTTGCAATTGCGTTAGGGCTGTTCGTGCAAATTGCAAAATGGTATTTTCGAAAATAAAGAAATTGCTCGAAGCGAGTTCTAGATATTTTTTCGCGTATCACTTCAGGTTGTTGCAATGCTAGTGGCGCACTAAAAGTGCCGGCGACAATAATTTTATTGATCGGCGCTCTAGCGGTTGCCGGTGCGAAGCCATACTGCTGTCGTAGTTGCTGTGCCATGCGCGACCTCGTACCGGGCAAATTTATTGCTGTAATCAATGGAATATCTGAATAGTTTCTAGGGATGCAGTGCTTGAAGAGAGAATGTTCAGTATGCGCACTCGTTTTGTGTTGTTTCGCCGATTTTATAAATGTGGGAGGTGTCTCTGTCGTGTTCGGTCTGAAAGAGCTAAAAGAACTTAATCGCGAGCTGGTGACGGAAGTGACGAACATGCTGACCGGCGCTCGCATCCAGCTTGCGTCAAGTGTAGCTGCCTCGCAAAATCGCGTCGGATCTATCCGCACCTTTCCGGATGGAAGCTACAGCAAGTTCGACATGACATGCCTGCGTCAAGCAGACGAGCATCAACAACCGATTTACTACACGGCAAATATCATTTTCTGCGCGATAAATGCGACCGCGCGGGTAGATTATTTATGAAATCAAATGCCCGTGAGAACCATTTTTATACAATTGCATAGCTTCATCGCACAAGACTTGGCCAATCTGCCTAGTTACGTACTCGATGAAGTCAGTTTTAAATGGCGGGAAATCGATAGCCCCATGTTCGATGGGCAATTGACATTCAAATCTTGTCTGCTCAACAAGTGAAGGCTGCCGCAAAACGAGGGCTGCTTTATGGCGCGCTTGGCTTGGCCTTCGTGGCAGGGAACTTCATGGATCGACAGGCTTCGTCTGGCGGCGCGGTGGCACCAGACGAAAGGAACGTCCCGTCCAAAGGTGCTTCGCATCGACCCACCGTGGTTCTGGATTCGCCGCGCGACAATACGCCCCACCTGGAAAACTTCGACCGCAGCCTGGTCGAGGAGATTGATTCCAATCCATTCGGCGTAAAGAGTTGGGCGCCGGCTGCGCCGCCCCAAGCGGTAGCTGCACCTGTTCAGGAGAAGCCTTCGGCGCCGCCTATGCCATTTTCCTATGCAGGCAAGATGAAAGAAGACGACGGCCGCTGGGTGGCATACCTAGTCAAAGGGGAAATCTCCTACAACGTGCACTTGGGTGAAACCTTTGCCGATGTTTATCGTTTGAATTCGATTGGGCCGGCCCAGCTTGAAATAGAATACCTGCCATCGGCCGCCAAGCAAACCCTGCCGACTGCGATCGAGCAATAACAAATTGTTAGCGCGGCGCCTCCTTGTTTCCCTGACCATTTTTGACCGAATTCGGCATGTTGCCATGAAGCTGATCCCGCGTAGTGTATTGCTCCTTCTCTGCGGCGCCCTGCTTGTCGCTTGCGCCGGCGAACGTCTGCATCAAGCCGGCATGGCATCGATCGAGGCTGGCCAGCCGGAAAAGGGGCTCAGCGAGCTCGAACAAGCGGTCAAGGCTGAGCCGGACAATGCGCGATTTCGCGGCGATTTGCTAAGCGCGCGGGAAAACTTCGTCAACCGTTCACTGGCCCAGGCCGATGCCGAACGCGCCCGCGCGCAATGGGATGAGGCCGCTGTGCACTACCAACAGGTGCTGCAGCTTGAAGCGGCCAATGCCAGGGCTTTGCAGGGAATGGCAGCGACCGAGCGTGGCCGGCGCAACGCGCGTGCCTTGGGGCAGGCCCAGGAAGCGGTCAAGGCCGGTGAGTGGGATCGCGCCGCCGGCCTGATCAAGCCGGTGCTCGATGATGAGCCGGGGCAGGCAGATGCGCTCACAATCAAGCGTCAGATCGATGAGCAACGCGCCATGACCACGGAGCCCCTGCTTGACACGCGGCAGAAGCGGCCGATCAACCTCGAGTTCCGCGATGCCAATCTCAAGATCGTGCTGGAAGCACTGTCGCGCAGCACGGGCGTCAATTTCATTCTCGACAAGGATGTTCGGCCTGATTTGCGCACGACCATCTTCCTGCATGACGCTCGCCTGGAAGACGCAGTTGAACTGATCCTGCAAACCAACCACCTGGAAAAAAAGGTCTTGAACAGCAAGACTGCCCTGGTCTACGCTAATTCCCCGGAGAAAATCAAGGAATACCAGGAATTGGTATTCAAAGGCTTTTACCTGTCCAATGCCGATGTGAAGCAAGTGCAGGCCATGATCAAGGCGATGTTGAAGACCAAGGACACTTTCATTGACGAAAAGCTGAACCTTTTGATGATTCGCGACACGCCAGAAGCAGTTCGGCTGGCCGAGAAATTGATCGCCATGCAGGACCTTTCCGAGCCCGAAGTCATGCTCGACGTGCAATTGCTGGAAGTGCAGCACAACAAGTTGACCGATCTCGGGGTACAGTGGCCCGGGCAATTGACAGTGACACCGATTCCCGCCACGGCTTCGCAGCCGAAGCTGTCCGACTTGAACGGACTCAATTCGAACCGGCTCGGCATTAATCTGCCCAGCATGACTTTCAATGCCAATGAGGTATTGGGTGACGTCAACGTGCTGGCCAATCCTCGCATCCGTGCCCGCAACCGGGAGAAGGCGCAGGTCATGATCGGCGACAAGGTGCCGGTATCTTCCAGCACGGTGACGGCAACCGGGATCATTTCGGAAAACATTCAATATCTTGACGTCGGCATCAAGCTTGAAGTCGAGCCGAACATTTATTTGCATGACGATGTGGCGATCAAGGTCGGGCTGGAGGTCAGCTCCATCACGAACCAGGTTACGACTCCAGCGGGGTCAACAGCTTACCAAATTGGCACGCGTAATGCCTCGACGGTGTTGCGTTTGAAGGATGGCGAAACGCAAATCTTGGCTGGGCTGATCAGCAATCAAGACCAGTTGTCATCGACGCAATTGCCTGGCCTGGGTAGTTTCCCGATATTGGGGCGGCTGTTTTCCAGTCATAACGACAATCGGCAAAAGACCGAAATCGTGCTGGCGATCACACCTCATTTGATCCGCAATATCGGCCGACCGGAATTGTCTGCCAGCGAATTCTGGTCTGGTACAGAATCAAACTTGCATGTTAAACCGCTTGCGCTACAGGAGCCTCAGCTTGCATCAGGTGGAGACACCGGCGAAGACGTTCCAACAGGCTCGCCGGCGCAGCCCGGAATGAAGGATCCCAAAGCAGCCATGCCGCCGACGGAGATCGCCTTAACTTGGCGGGGGCAAGGCAGCGTGAAGGTCGGCGATCAATTCAAGGTGGCGTTGCACATGAAGGCTAATGGTGGCATGCGCAGTTTGCCGCTTCAAATCGGAATTGATCCGAAGCTATTCCAGGTACTGAGTGTCACCGAGGGCGGTTTCTTCAAGCTCAATGATGGGAAGGCCAGTTTGTCGAGCAACATTGACGTGGCGGCCGGCAAGGTATTCGTCAGCGTGGTGCGCTCCGGCATGGACGGCGTCAAAGGCGACGACGACGTCGCGGTACTGACCTTGCGCGCCCTGGCGCCTGGCCAAGGCAGCATCACGCTATTGCAGAGCAGCCCTCTGTCGATTGGTGACAAGACCGTGCCGCCGTCCATTCCGGCGCCATTTGCCGTGACGGTTTCCAACTGATGCCATGCCAGGCAACTTCCAGCAACTGATCGATGGGCCGCGCGGCCGGATGCAACGCGGTTTCTTCAAGCAAAACCGAAATGGTTTCACGCTGATCGAAATGCTGGTGACGGTGTTGATGGTCCTGGCTCTGGCGAGCGTTGCCTTGCCGATGGCCGAGATGACCCATCAGCGCGACAAGGAAAAGCAATTGCGCCAGGCACTGCGCGATATCCGGGAAGCGCTCGATGCGTATAAACATGCCGGCGATGAGGGGCGCATCGCGCGCAATCCGCTCGAATCCGGCTACCCACCGGATCTCGATACCTTGGTGCAAGGCGTGCCTGACGTGCACAGTACAACCGGAGTCCGCGTGTTCTTCCTGCGCCGCGTTCCGCGCGACCCCTTCATTTCCGACCCGGAGCTACCCGCTGCGAAGACGTGGGGTTTGCGCAGCTACGCAACCACGTCCGACGAACCCAAGCCTGGCAAGGACGTCTACGACGTCTACTCCACGGCACCAGGCAACGGCATGAACGGTATACCGTACCGAGAATGGTGAACTGATGAGACGTTCACACCTCCACGGCTTCACCTTGATCGAACTTTTGGTCGTCATGGTGCTCATCGCGATGTTGCTATCGATTGCCTTGCCTAAGTACATAGGCAACGTTGACAGATCGAAGGAAGCGGTGCTGCGGGAGGACTTATCCAGCCTGCGCGATCTTATCGACAAGCATTATGCCGACACGGGAAAGTACCCGATGGCGTTGCAGGACCTTGTTACGCACCACTATCTGCGCAAGGTTCCTGTCGACCCGATGACCGACAGCGACCGCACGTGGGTAGTTGTTCCTCCGGGCGATCCTAACAAGGGCGCGGTTTTTGACATCCATAGCGGCTCCAGCGCCAAGGCACGCGATGGCACGTATTTTCGGGACTGGTGACGATGCACAGGTCGAATTCGCAGTCGGGTTTGGCTTATCTGGCTTTCCTGTGCATCGCCGCGATTCTCGGCGTGGTTTTGGCGCTAACTGGAATAGTCTGGTCGACGGCCCAGCAACGCGAAAAGGAGCGCGAACTGCTATTCGTCGGCAATCAGTTCCGCCAGGCGATTGGCCAGTATTACGAACGCTCGCCGGGCTATATCAAGCATTTCCCGCCCGATTTCAAGGATTTGCTCCGTGATGACAGGCAAGTGGCGATGGCGCGGTACTTGCGCCGGGTCTATCTTGATCCAATGACCTTGACTCCCGACTGGGGCGTGGTTAGGGCGCCGGACGGCGGAATTATGGGCGTTTACAGCAAATCGACCGTTCGCCCTATCAAGCAGGCTAACTTTGCGACTGTGGATAGCGGATTCGAACACGCCGAAGGCTATGCGCAATGGAAGTTCATATACGTCAGTGCCGCGCCGCAAGCGGCTGCAAAACCGAACAGCTAATATGTGCTGAGTGCTTAAATCTGGGCTAGTCAGCAATCAGGGATTTTTGAAATCATGGACACCGTCGATACTCTTGCTTCTCTTCATAAGCAACAACGTTATTCTGAAATGGAGTCCATAGCGGAAATTGCATTGCGAGACGGCTCGCATAGTGCGATGTTGTGGAATTTGTTCGGCGTCGCGAAATTTGCGCAAGGGAAGGATGCTTTGGACGCGTTTCAACGAGCCGTAACTTTGGCCCCCCAAAACGCTGACTTTCGGTGCAATTTGGCCGTCACTCTTTCGTCGCGGAAATTTTATGCCGAGGCATTCGAAGCTTTTAAGGCCGCGACGCAAATTAGTCCAAATAACGCGCATTATTATCTTGGCTGCGGTTCCTGCCTGCAGAATCTTGACCGGCATGACGAAGCGGCTTCCTGGTTCAAGAAGGCGGCAAGCATTGACGAAGGTGAAATATCTCCATCAAAAACAGAAATTGATTTGTTGCTTGACAAATTCAATGGAGGAGATCACGCGGGGGCAGAGGTGCTCGCTCGTGGTATTACGAACAGATTTCCTGGGCATGTGTTGGGATGGAACGTTCTCGGGTTCTCTTTGTATCTTCGAGGACGATCGAGTGAGGCCCTTGGTCCAATGAAGCGCGCCGTCGATCTCGCTCCATTTGACGCGATGTTGCGTAGCAATCTTGGCGCGGCATTGAACCAGGCCGGCTTGGCAGCCGACGCAGAATATCAGCTCAGGGAAGCGATCAGGATAAATCCGGATTTGGCTGACGCGCATAACAACTTGGGCATAGTTCTCCGCAAGAATGGCCTCAAAAGCGACGCGGAGTCGTGCTTTAAAGAGGCTCTGCGACTGAACCCGAATTATGTCGAGGCGCACGATAATTTGGGTAATTTATTTGAAGAACGTGATCGGCTTTCCTTGGCAGAACAATGCTTCAAGAAAGCAATCGAATTGAACCCGAGGTTCCAAAATGCCCATTCCAGTTTGGGAAAAGTATTGAGGAAGTTGGGTCGATTGGACGAAGCCGAAGCAGCATGCAGATTCGCAACCAAGCTGAACTCAACCTCCTCTTACGCGCAATTAAATCTGGGCAATGTTCTGCGAGAACTTGGCAGGTTGCGAGACGCAGAAGAGTGTTATTTGCGGGCTATGAACATTGCCCCAAACGACACGGTCGTTCGCAATAACCTTGGGGTGGTGCTGCAAGAGCAAAACCGATTGACGGAGGCCGAGAGTCAGCTTCGACATTCCCTTGGGATTTCGCCTGACAATGCCAACACGCACTGCTACCTCGCGGGAGTGTTGAAAGATCAGGGAAAGATGAATGAGGCATTGACAAGTTTCAGAGAGGCGCTTCGAATAAACCCGGGATATTTTGATGCGTTGAGTGGACTACTATTTTCGCTAAATTATGTCGAGGAACTCTCCGCATCCGCTGCACTTGCGGAAGCCATGCGATTTGGGGATCTCGCTCGCGAAAAAGCTGTCGGCACGTTTTCCACCTGGAATTGCGAGCCGGATCCGGAAAAAATTCGAGTGGCTTTGGTTTCCGGTGATCTGAGAAATCACCCGGTAGGTTATTTTCTCGAAGGCATCCTCGGCCAACTTCATTCAAGTAGTATTGAACTTGTTGC
>OULX01000006.1_pt1 | contig 13166 bp, 5 predicted proteins | sample 1690861 | NCBI WGS metagenome assembly OULX01 (sample SAMEA3914813, study PRJEB12502) | metagenome | biome: forest; material: soil | place: Canada | collected 2011-07-07 | depth 0.3 m
GCCTGATGTGTTGACGGTGAGAGTTTGTGCCGTGTCCTGTGCGGCGGAGGCGTAGAACGTCACTGTCTGCTCGCTGCTGGTGGCGTTGATGCTGGAATTGGTAGGAACGGCTCCGCCGTTCTTTATGGGGTTAGCTCCGGTCCCGGGTTTCACGGCGGTCGATCTTGAAAGCGTGATGCCGTCGAATCCGTTTTTGCTGGTTTGTGCTGTTTGAAGGTTGAAGTTGTTGATAACGTAGCTATCCCCAGAAGTATCGCTTACAACCATTGTCTGAAGAGACGAATTGTAAATGTAGGTAAGCCCTCCGCCAACCCACTTTAATATGCCACTGGCCGGTTGCGTGGGCGCTGATTTGGCAACACCTGTAGCCGCGATAGGAGAGGAGGCGCCAGCTTTTGGGGACAGTGGGTCTATGCCAAAAAATAGCTTGTCTGTACCAGTAGAACTTATGTCCGAGGGAGCGAGGTTTATAGTTACCAGCGCTCCACCGCTTTGATTTAAATACAATGTGTCAGCATTACCAGTGACGGATTTATTCACTCCTGCTGAGAAATCAATCGTGTCATTGAATCCGCTTATGTCGGAACCGGAAAATGTTACGAAGTTGGGCGGAGGATTGTTAGAGGTTGAAGCTTTTCCAAGAGGTGGAAGCGGGGATACGATGTAGATACCACCCCTAACAAAGGCTTGAGCATCGGGACTCGCTTCCTGCCATTGGCCTGTTGTGGGATTTGCGCTTATGGTCGAATCATTAACATCTATTTTCGTAGCTGGCCCATGTGAAAAACGAATAGGCTCCCCAAGTTGTCCATTAATTATGTTTTGTTCTACAATCGCCTTATACTCTGCAAGGTTATCGTATTGAGCCATTGCAATTGTCGCATTTAGTCCAACCATTTCATCGAGTGCATGAGTCATTTCATGACTCAAGTCTGAAGCTGCAGAGACCACGCCAAGGGATTGGACATTTTCATTGTAAACCGTATTGCCTGCCGTATAATCCTCCGATGCTCTATATGGGTTCCAATATATTGCTCCATATACGGGCGTAGCGACACCATTCTGGAGATAATCTATAGATCCCACCTGCCCCTTTAACGCTATATATTCATCTGGTTCTGAAGTATTAAAAACTATGGGAACATCCAAGCCGGAAGCTGATACCTTTGTAAGGAGATTTGTGCCTTCACTTGTCGTTAGCAAATAATTTACCGCTTCCTGAAATGCCACAATATCTGCAGCGCTTGCAAAAGCCAATCTAAATGTTAGCCCCTGAACGGTGACGGGTGCAAACAAGTACGGTTGCAAAGTTTGGTCTGTCATTTTCTTTCTCGCGTTATCTACTTTCTTACTTTCGGCTATTCTTGTTCGCCAAGGGCACTGCATGCCCAAGATTTTTGTGATTCGAGCGTATTTAAAAATCTTCGTAGTTTTTGATAAATATTTTTCTGAACATTGATTTTATTGCCATCAAAGACCCCAAAAATAGTATCTTTCGGGCCGATCGAGCTTAAGACAATTTTGGCTTTTTCTCCTGAATTGAAGGTGAATTCGGCTCCAAAATAAGGAGAAAGAAGGCTAGATTTTTTTTCTCCAAACTCGATACTTGTGTCGTTAAAAACATTGGTCAAAGATTTTATTTTTGATAAATCACTGACTTCAAATGAGCAGCCTCTTGCCCACAATTCAGTTTCACTCGGAGAATTTAGATACAGTGCGTGTAATGGAAGTATTGCGATATGAACATGCGTCGGACTTTTCAATTCTAGGAATCTACTTAAATTCTTCGAATATTCCACATTCTCATTAAACGAATTGAATGATTTTCCGCTTCCTGCTCCGTAACAAGAATGAGGGTAGAGAGGGAACAAAATCGCCGCCATTAAAACTAAGAGTGACTTCGATTTTGATACCCAAGAGATTCCTGTCAACATATCGTCTGTTGTTGTTTGTCCAAACTTTACCAACTGCACCCAAATATCTTTGATCATCTTAGTTTCCTTTAAAGGGATGCCCTGCTTAGGATTTCGACCGATTGAATCTTTCACGCTTACTCCAGATATACGCGGTTCTCGGTTTTTACGGTATCTCAATTCGTGGAATACAACTAAGTCCAGCACTTCAATTCCAGTGTATTTAATCGAATCAAGACGCAAGAGGGATTAATCTTCATCGATTTTCTCCTTTGCAATCTGAATCACTTCGTCAAGTTGCAAACTTCTTGGCAACGCATGCGTAATGAACAGCATCGTCACCTTCCCCTTTAACTGATTGATGGTTTGTGCAAAATGTTCCGCTGTTTCCTGGTCAAGGCTGCTGGTGGCTTCATCAAAGATCAATATCTTCGGCTGCTTAAGCAGGGCACGTGCGATGGCAAGCCTTTGCTTTTGTCCGCCCGATAACCCAACCCCACGCTCCCCAATCTCGGTCTGATACCCATTCGGCAGGCTTTCGATCATCTCGTGAATCTCCGCCATCTTGCACGCATGGGTCGCCTGCTCAAACGTCGCATGCGGATTGGCAATGATCAGGTTGTCGTAGATCGTCCCGGAGAACAGCATGGTTTCCTGCGGCACCACGCCGAAGTAGTGCCTAAGCTCATTGGCCGAGAGGTTGCGAATATCGTTGCCGTCGATCTTGATCTGCCCATCGGCCGGCTGGTAGAACCCTTGCAACAGCTTGGCCAGCGTGCTCTTGCCCGAACCGGACGGCCCCATGATGGCGATCACCTGGCCCGGTTCCACCTTCATGTTGAAGTCCTGGTACAGGTAAGGCAGGTTGTCGCCGTAGCGGAAGGCCAGGTGTTCGATACTGATGGCGCCCTTGGTTTCCCTCAAACGACTTGGCAGGATCGAATACGGTTCCATCGGGGCGTTCATGATGTCGCCCAGGCGCTGCACCGACATGTTGGCTTGCTGGAATTGCTGCCACAGCCCGACAATGCGCAGCATCGGCTGGGATACGCGGCCGGCAAACATCTGGAACGCGATCAGCATGCCGATGGTGAAGCTGACGTCATGCATGACGGTGTAGGCGCCAAACACCAGAATCAACAGCGACATGAGCTGTTCGATGCCGTTGGCCGCCACATTGTAGGTATTGGCGATCTGCTTCATGGCGAAGCCGGCTTGCAGGTAGTCGGCCAGGTAGTCGCCGTATTTGGCGCTGAGCTGCGGTTCCATTTGCAGGCTCTTGACCGTTTCCAGACCGCTGACGTATTCGGTGATGAAGGCCTGGTTGCGCGCCGAGAGCAGGAATTGGTGGTTGAGCCGGGCGCGGAAGATGGGCGCCATGATGAAGGAGAGGATGGTGATAACGCCGATCAGGGATAGTGCAATCAGGGTGAGCGTCACGTTGTAGTAAAACATGATGCCGACGAAGATCAAGAGGAAGGGCAGATCGAGCACAAGGGTGACGGCGGCACTGGAGACAAATTCGCGGATGTTTTCCACACCACGCAAGCGCTGGGTGATGACGCCGGTAGGGCGGTGTTCGAAATAGCGCGGGGGCAGCTTGAACAGGTGGTTGAAGACGGCGCTGCCGAGCACGGCATCGACACGATTGCCTGTGTGCAATACGAGGTATTGGCGGGTCCAGGTCAGCAAGGCGGTGAAGAGCATGAAGACGCACAGGCCGACGGCGATGACGATCAAGGTGCTTTCCGTGCGGTGCACCACCACTTTGTCGATCACGACCTGGGTGAACAGCGGGGTGCCCAAGGCAAGCAACTGGATGACGAGCGAGGCGATGAGCACATCACGCCAGACGCGCTTGTGTTTCAGCAGTTCGGGGATGAACCAGCGAAAGCCGAAGGGTTCCTGCTTGCCGACGCGGTCGGGATCGGAAACGGCCTTGTTGGCCAGGGCGAGCTGGAAGGCGGTGCCGGCGTAACGCTGGGCGAATTCGGCGTGGGTCAGCTTGGTTGGGTTGTTGCTGCCGGCCTTGAACAGGACGAGATGTTCGCCATCGGCTTGCACGACGATGGCGGGGCGGGCGGACTGCGTGATGACGTTGTGTTCGGAGACGGAATCTTCTCGCAGCACGACCAGGCAGGGGAGATTCAGGCTGCTCACCTGGCTGGCGGCACAGTCCTTGCGCTTGATGCGAAAGCCGAGCGCGCGGGCGGCGTGGATCAGCGAATCGCTATTGTAGGGTGGTGGGAATTGACGCACCAGCAGTTCGGCATCGAAGGGCTGGCGGTTCAGGGCGCAGAAGCTGCCCATGCTCCAGACCAGGTCTTCGGTTGCGAAAATGAGTGGACTCGAACCGGGCGCGCCGGTGCTGCGCTCGGTGAGCGCGCGGAACAGACGGCGGGGCATCAGCGCGCAGACCTCAGCAGATTGCGGCCAATCCTGCTAAGGCCATCCGGTTGGATTCGGTTTCCTGCGGTCGATGTTTTGCTGCCGGACATGGGTTGCAACCTTCCTGCGAAATCAAAAAATTGGCGCGCCGGTATGGTTAATACAGGTTCCAAATTGTTAGCGGTAGTCGTCTGCCTGGCTGCCGCAATGCTGGGGGATCAAGGAAATGGATACATGGCACTTGCAGCGCGTCCATCACTCTGGCGGCGATTCGGCTACATTGCGACTTCCCATGCATACTTGATGCACGTAAATTCCACACATCAATGTGCTTGATTATAAAGGTGATTATTTGCGCGAATATCCCATATTTATGGGATACAACGATGAATTTACGATTGCACCCGCCGAATTAACGCATGTAACGGAAATGTTGTCATTAGGATTTGCCATCTTGACTCGTCCCCAATACCCAATTGACATCAAATGGAACACTATTTCCGTATGTTACCGATTGGTGTAAAGTTGCAAGCCAATGAAAGTGCAATTCATCCACCAATCCCTCCCCGGTCAATAATGTTCCGCGATTTCCTAGTATGCATGGCGTAGCGCAGCAAACCCTCAAGTCAACTTCCAGCGACCTGCGTGCATGAAAATTTTCATCGCGTGGGAGTTCGGCAACCACTTTGGGCATATCCTTCGACAAAGGCAGATTGCTCTGGAAATGCGCTCGCGCGGGCATGAAATCCTGCTCGCGGTCAAGGATGTAACCCTGGCGCAGCGCGCGCTCGGGGAAGACGATTTTGCCTATGTCCAGGCGCCAGCTTTACCATTTGGTTTGAGAAGACACAACCAGGAAGTCTCGAACTACGCCGATATTTTGGCGGCCGGCGGCTTTGCCGTGAAAGGCCTGCTGCAAGCCCTGGTCGACGCCTGGCAAACATTGTTCCGCCTGTATCAGCCGGACGTGGTTTTGCTGGATTATTCCCCCGCCGCCCTTTTTGCCGCGCGCCTTTCCGAACTACCATTTGTCATGATGGGAACCGGCTTTGAGGTGCCGCCGGTTTTGTCGCCATTTCCGTGTTTTCGTCCGGGAGCCAATCTATCGACCGCTAGACTTCTGAAAAATGAAGAGTCAATTCTGAAAATTATCAATGAAATATGCGTCGAGCAGAGCCGCCCGGTCTTTGAATCATTGGCCGATTGTGTGACTTCCGGGGATGCCGTGCTTTTGACCTTCGCGGAATTCGATCACTATCCCGACCGCAAACAAGCACGTTATCTCGGCCCCTTGTTTTCCATGGACATGGGTGCAGAAGCTTCCTGGACAAACAAGCGCGCCAAGAAAATCTTCGTCTATATCCGGCCCAACCCGGAGTTGATTCCCATATTGGAATGCCTGCGTTCCATGGATGCCGATGTCATTTGTGTGGTGACCAATATTCACCCCGATGTGCAAGCAAGATTCCAGACGCCGGAATTCCAGATATTCAATGCGCCCGTAAAACTGGCGAGCCTGATCGAAGATTGCGACCTGGTCGTAGCGCACAATGGGCATGGACTGTTGTCGGCCTGTGCACTGTGCGGTATTCCGGTGTTGGGCATCCCGACACAAATAGAACAACTATTGCTCGCCGATTGCGTCACCCAGACTGGTATCGGACTTAACGTCTCGCTCAGTGAGGTCAAGGGGAAGCTGATACCCGCTTTGCACGACCTGCTCGGCAATGCGGCATTCAGGGAGAGATCCGCAGCGCTGGCTTGGCGATATCGGAGCTACGATCAAGCGCAAGTATTGCGCACTATCGCGGAGCAGATCGAAGATGTTGCATGTCAATAGAAAACGGCCGCGCCTGGCATTGACAATGCGACTTCATGTACTGAACTTGATCTTGGCCGGAGCGGATTCTTCAATGCACCTCATTCCCATAACACCGACAAGGGTGAAACTTCCCGCACAAGTGCGTTTCGTGTAGAGTGCCAATCCCATGAAAGCCTTATTCGTCCACCAAAACTTCCCCGGTCAATACCTGCACGTCGCGCGTCACCTTGGCGCCATCGAAGGTAATGATATTGTCTTCATTACTCAACGCACCGATGCCGATCTGCCCGGCGTGCGCAAGCTGGTCTACAAGCCCGCGCGCGAGGTGACGCGTGGCGTGCATCACTACCTCAGAGAGACCGAGGCGGGTGTGCTGAACGCACAAAACGTCGCGCGCCTGGCGATGAGCCTGCGCGACTCGGGCTTCGTGCCCGATGTGATGCTGGCGCATAACGGCTGGGGCGAACCGTGGTATCTCAAGGACGTCTATCCCGACGTGCCGCTGGTCGGTTATTTTGAGTTTTTCTATCATCGCCACGGCGCAGACGTCGGTTTCGAGCCGGGTCCGCCGCTGATCTTTGACGTCGGGCCACGTGTGCGCACGAAGAATATCGGCAACTTGCTGGCGTTGAACACGGCCGACTATGGCCAAACGCCGACGAAGTGGCAGAAATCGCTCTACCCCAAGGAATACCAGCACAAGCTGCATATCGTGCATGAGGGAATTGATACGGCGAATGTCAAACCCGATCCGGCGGCGAACTTTGCGGTCTCCAATACCGAACTTGTGCTGACACCGGCCGATGAAGTTGTCACCTATGTCGCGCGCAATCTCGAACCCTATCGCGGCTTCCCGAGCTTCATGCGCAGCCTGCCGGCGATCCTGGCAGCGAGGCCCAAGGCGCAGGTGCTGGTGGTGGGAGGAGACGATGTGAGCTACGGTGCGCGTCTGCCCGATGGCCAAACGTATCGACAGCAGATGCTGGCGGAAGTGGGCAAGGATCTCGACCTGTCGCGCGTGCATTTCCTGGGCAAGGTGCCATATTCCTCATTCGTGCGAATCCTGCAGATATCGACGGCGCACGTGTACTTGACCTATCCTTTCGTGCTGTCGTGGTCGATGCTGGAGGCGATGTCGGCCGGCTGCCTCATTATCGGCTCGCGTACGCAACCGGTCGAAGAAGTCATCAAGGATGGAGAGAATGGGGTATTGGTCGACATCTTCAAACCGGACGAAATCGCGGCGCGCGTGATTGATGCCTTGAATCGAAGGTCGGAATATGTCGGCATCAGGGCCAATGCACGGAAGACCATCGTTGACCAATATGACTTGCGCTCCATTTGCCTGCCTGCTCAATTGCGGCTGTTGAACATGGCGGCGCGCGGGATGCTTTGAGTTCGCGGGGAATTTCCCTTCACTTTGCCCCGGCTTGGTGGTATTGAATTCTGGTATATTACATTCGCTCGGAATTCATATTAGATAGACACTGAGTCCACGCAATGCAATCTTGGTAGGGGAAGATTTGAACACGCCAAGGAGCATAGCAGTTTGAGCTTTCGGCTGAATATAATGAGGTCGCTGCCAAAGCTGTAGCTTGTGGTGTACCAGACGGTGAAAAATAAACCAAACACCAATCCAATTCGTTATCACCGCCGGGCTGCGTGTCTCACGGTCCTAGCGGAGGATGGTTGTGTGTTAGTTCTCTCGAGAGACAAAATAACAGGGAAATGCACGCAACCGTTTGCATGAGTGTCATCCTGGCGCACACCTCCGCATTGGGCATCGTTACACATATTAAGCAATATTTCAGGGGAAGCTGTCTGTGAATACTACTGCGGTAGATTATGGTAATTTGGTGCAAGAGCTTTATATTAGTTACTTCGGTCGACCGGCCGATGCACAAGGTCTTGCCAACTTCGAGAATGCCTTGTTAGCTGTTGACGCGCCCACGGATATCAACGGACTCGCCAAGGCATATAGCACCAATTCCACGATCAGGGCCTTAATCGACAGCTTTGGCACGAGCAGCGAATCCATCAATTTATATGGCAGCGTCACCAACAACCCGGCCAGCGCACAGGCATTTGTCACCGCTGTATTCGAACATGTGCTCAACCGCGCGCCGCAAAGCAATGGTCTGAGTTTCTGGACCAACGCCGTCCTGTCAGGCAGCTTGAGCATCGGCGACGCGGCACTTTCAATTGCAGCCGGCGCGACAACCAATTCCACCGCACAGGGCAAGCTCGACGCCCAAACCATTGCTAACAAAGTTGCGGTCGCTTCTGAATTTACCGCTGAAATTGGCGATGCGGCCGGCACAGCAGAATACCGAGGGGCGGCGGCGGCCGATGTCGCACGCGCACTTTTGGCGAGCGTCACCTCCTCGACAGATCCCACCGCGTACCTGTCAAACGTGCAGAGTGCCGTGGAAAACCTTGCCGGGGCGACTACCGGCTACGATTTGACGACCGGTATCGACAAACTCACGGGTAGCAGCGGAAGCAATGTATTCAATGCGATTCTCGACAACGCTGCCGGCATTGCCACGGGCGGTCCACAGGCGACCCTGACCGCCGGGGATACGGTCATCGGCGGTTCGGGCTCGAACACGCTGAACATCGCTGACCATGGCATCGGTGCGGCCATGGCGCTACCTTCGTCGCTCACATTGAGAAATATTACGGCACTCAACATCTCTTCTTCCGAAGGCCTCGGTACGCAGGACTTCAGCAGTTGGACTGGCTTGACTTCGGTCAATGTCACGACGTCGAACGGGCAGGATACGGTCAAGGTAGGAAACCAGACCAGCCTGTCGCTCTCCGACACCGGGATTAGTGCAGCAATACAGGCTTCCGGCGGTTCCTCGGTGGAGGTAACGACCGATGCCTCCGATGCGGTGACAGTTTACGGCGGAACGTCCACCACGACTGTCGCCATCAAGGGTGGCGACGTTATGTTCATTGAGGATGCGAATTTCGGCACCTCAAATACCAACTCCATTACTAGCGTCGTCATTACCAATCCGGACGGCGCAACGAGGATCGAGAGCGCGGCGTTACAAAGCTTGTCGATCACCAACGATGTCGGTGAGGCCGTCACGGTGTACGGGTCGTCGACAGTGCCGCAGAACTTGACACTGACACTCAACGGGGTCACCAACGGCACCCTCCAGGCCGATGACGCCACAGCCATCGTCATCGAAGCAGTCACCGGCGCTTCCAGCGGCATCCAATTATCCTCGACCGGCGCCACCGCGTTACATGTTGAAGCCGACGTCGATTTAACAGTGTCTTCAGTCAGTGCGGCAAATGTAAAGAGTGTGACCGTCGCCGGTGCAGGAGACGTGGCGGCGAATCTGTTAGGGCTTGGCAGCAACGCTACCGTCGACGCTTCGACATCCTCGGGCGTCATTGACATGACTCTGGCGACGGGGCAATCTTTTTCAGGGGGCAGCGGTGCGGACGATCTTACGATCGGCACGCAATCCATCAAGCTGACTTCGGGCACCGGGATCACCATTGCCCCGAGCAACGCAGGCGGCGAGATCGTCAGCGTGGCGGCCGGCGCCACGGATGGCATCGTATTCGGCGCCCATGCCGTCGAGGACCTGGTCAACGTTGTTGCCAACGGCTCGTCTGCCAGTCTTGGTCACATACCGGCCCTCACCGGGCTCAATAGCGGCGCGACAGGAATCAGCGAAGACGCCATTGGTTTTTCCAGCAGCATTTCCAGCGTCACCGAAGTGACCGCTCTCCTGATACAGGAGGCCATCGGCTTCAATCCGAACGGGTATACCCTGGCCGAATATATCGCGACGGCAACTGGCAAGGGCGGCCAAATCACGCAAAACGCGCATGGCGTTGTTTGGTTTGAGTACGACAACAATACCTATCTCGTCTACACCGCATCGAATAGCGACAGCGGCACGCTCAGCACAGCGGACACGGTCGTCGAATTGACCGGACAGAACTACAACTTCGTCTCATCATCGATCAGCGGCAATCAATTGTCTCTCGATGCCGGTGGAACAGGGAACGGCGTCTACGCACTGACCACCGGCGTGGATACCTTGAAGGGTACGGCTTTCGACGCCATTCTCGACAACGCCGCCGGCGTGGCGGCAGGCTTCCCCGCCTCGACACTCAATGCAGGCGATACTTTGACGGGCACAGGATATAGCGCACTCAACATTACCGACTATGGATTGGGCGGCTATACAAATATTCCAGCGGGCGTAACGCTGACCGGCCTGGGAACACTGAACATCACGTCTTCCGAAGCGATCGCCGGTGGGGCCAACGCCACGGCGAATTTCAACAATCTCGGAGGCCTTACCAATCTGAATATTCTGGCCTCGACCGGGAACGACAACATCACGGCAGACCAGAATATGATCTCGATCAAGATCGTGGAAGACGGCCAGTCCGTCACGGTCAACTCGAACGGCATCGTGCAAATCTACGATGCCAATTTCTCCAACGGCAACACCAACACCATGTCAACCGTCAATTTGATCACACCCACCAATGGCGGAATGTTGGCGACGATCTCGAGCGACGCACTCTCCACGCTGTCGATAACCGGCACGATCTACGCTACCATCTTGGGCAGCGCACCTACCTTGACCGTGAATATCGACGACAGCTCCAGCCAGCAGATTGCCGACAACTATTCCAGCACCATCATCGTCAACGCCATCGGCCAAAAGAGCTATGAACCAATCGATTCGAACACCGCAACCACGTTCGTTTTCAACGATTCAGTTGATTTCCAAACGGCAATCAGCGACACAAGCGTCACCTCGCTGACGATCACCGGCGCAGGCGCGTTTTCCGCTTCCCTTTATTTGGGGAATACCTCCTCAGCAACGATCAATGCAACGCACTCCACAGGCAGCATCACCCTGGGCATGAACCCGGGCGAATCGTTTGCCGGGGGCCAAGGGCAGGATACGCTGTACCTCACAGCCGGCCAGTACGGCACGATCACCGGCAGCAACGCAACGGGCAACGAAGTCGTGCTCGACGGCTTCGGCGCGATTACCCAGGCTTCACTGCCTACGGTAAGCAATTTCTCGATACTTGGCATCGAAGGCGCCACTTCGGGCACGTTCGACTTCAGCAAGCTTGCGGGATACAACGAGCTCGACGTCAAGGGCGCCAATGGCGCCGTGACGCTGGTCAATGCGCAATCTGGCGATTTACTCAATATCGACGGCTACGTTTCCGATTCGCTGACTTGGCAAGCGGGAGATACCAATGGTGCAAACGATATGGCGAACGTGGCGGTCGGCAGCGGCTATGAAGGTGGCTCGCAATTTACCTTGAACTTGCAGGATGCCAACTTAGCCGGAATCGGCACGCTCAATCTGACTGTCAATGGTGGCAGCGTCGCCTTTTTATTGAATGATCCTGGTTTGTCGACATTGCATCTCGCCGGAACTCAGGCGGTGGCCTTGCTAATGAACGACCAAACCGTCAGCGCGCTGACGATCAGTGATTCGATACCGCTGGGCTTTGGCGGAAGCGGTGCGCAGATGGATATTACGGACAACAATCTTGCTTCGCTCACGTTCAGCGGGACGGGATCAATGTCCATCAATGAATTGAACACTGCGTCTAGCACGCTCACAATCATCGATTCCTTGGGAGGCACACTTGGGTTGAACTTGCAGGGCACCTCTATCACGGGTTTTACGTTCGCCAACAATGCCGGCGTCAACACTTCGGCAAGCTTTGCCGTCGAGCTGCTCGGTACGGCATTTCAAAGCCTGAGTCTGAGCGGCAACGTAGCCATGACAATATACAACCAGGCTTACACTGGCGGTTTCACCGTTTCTGGCGCGACCGACAACGCCAAGTTTATTCTCGACACGTCGGGACCAACTGCCGCAGGAGCGACCAATAGCATTACCCTGGGGAACGGGAACAACAATATCTACATCGAGGCAGGATCCACGTCATCGTCGGACGTCATCGCGCTCGGGAGCGGCGCGAACACAGTTTTCGATCAAAACTCGGGGACCATTGCCTTGACCGTTACCGGCGCTCCCGGCATCGCAGAAAATCTGACCGTATATGGAACCAGCAATACCATCGTCGTCGGAAACGGCAACAACACCATCGATGCTGCGGGACAAGGCGGCACGATTAGCGCCGGCAGCGGCCCCAATACGATCCAGACCGGTGTGGGCTCGGCTTACGACATCACGTTCGGCGCGCATGCGGTGGCCGACATGGTCGCTGTCGGTACGCTCAATTCGTCAGCCGACTTTACAAAGATCGACGTCATTGCCGGTCTGAATAATGTTGGACAGGATGCCATTAGCTTTCCCGATGCTTCTTTGACCCTTGGGAGTGGTGGCGTGATGCAGGTCACCGACGCTAACGTGCTCGCCGCCTCTGGAAGCGATGCCACGCTTGCGGATTGGGTTGCCGCAGCCGTCGGAGCGGGCGGCGTCGTTTCGCAGACCGCGCATGGCTTGCTCTCTTTCCAATTCCAGGGCAACACCTACTTGGTTGAAACCTGGGCCGCCAGCGATGCCGGTGTGCCTAACAGATTCGACACCGTGGTGGAATTGGTGGGCACAAGCTACACGTTCGCCCATGCGACGGTCAGCGCGGGCGGAACGTCGGGAGCACTACTGCATCTCAACGGTTGATCTCAGCTGCCGGCTTTCTTTTTTATGCGGAATCATCAGCGGCTCCGTTTATCTGCAATGACGGGGCCGTAGCCACGGTGAATTGGACGCAAATCAATGCATGTCAGCCAGAAAGCTGCCATTTTTTAATGCATTGCGCCGTAAAAAGAAAAAGCCGACCTCATGGGTTGGCTTCATTCTTCAAGTCGCGATGAGCGACTTCCAGTCTCATTTATTTGACGAAATTCTCAACTATTCTGAGTACCTACACCAGACCATCCTGGCCCGAATTTCCTTCGCGAAGCGATGGTCAATACCCTGAAAAAGGGCGACGCCTGCATGGAGTTCCTGATCCAGCCGAGGACGTCGGATAAATTGGACGTTGAAGATGCGCTCGACGAA
>OULX01000015.1_pt1 | contig 11674 bp, 9 predicted proteins | sample 1690861 | NCBI WGS metagenome assembly OULX01 (sample SAMEA3914813, study PRJEB12502) | metagenome | biome: forest; material: soil | place: Canada | collected 2011-07-07 | depth 0.3 m
GTCAATAATGTAACTGATTGTTTTGTCGCGGTATGCGTGTCTCGACATAACATTTCGGGATTGCGAATCTTGAGGACTGGAAAGGAGGCGAAGGTGGCAACTGTCGTTTTGCCTGACCCGAGGGACATCCGGAGTGTTGTCGCGGACTATTTGGACTCGATGCCCATGCCATTGGTAATGATTGGAGATCGTGAACGAATTATCAATAATTGCGTTAGCTCGTTCGCAATGCTGATTTCTGCTTGGGACGCGGTTGATTCCAGTGGGCAACTTGAGGGGTCGATCTTCGCCGCTTTTGTTCGCGATTTGGTCGTGCAGCATGTCAGGTACCCGGCAGATCGAACTAGTGTTCAGTCAATGCTCGTATAGCCGCTAATCCGCCAAATGGAAATATTGATTCAAAACTACAGCCTAAAAATGAAATCGCCATCCTGCGCGTTAAGACAGTTTCTGTTTCAACGCTACGTGCGTGACTGCATATTAGTCGCTTCGTTTGACTAGGTTCTCGAAGTCGCTATATGCCTGGCAAATCAGGGGGACATGCAAACTTCGCAAAGGGAGACGGTGAGAAAGAATTGTCGTTATTGGTCATCCCTATAATCGTGAAGTTTAAGGAAATTGTACCGGCAACACATTTCGATTCTGCGATACTTGAATTTACTAGAGATGGAGGTGATGGTAGTTACTTGAGGGAGATGGGCGAGCATGTTGCACAATTGAAATTGCTTCCCAAATTGTTCTCGTTCGACGAACTAATGGCAATTCCAATCTCACATTTAAAAAGAGTTTGCCAATCGCTATGTGCTGAAAATGAGGGTGAAAAAAATAGCATCTGGACATGGGAAAAACCTTCGCAGGGCCACAACAAAAGAACCAATGTATTTTTGCGGTACCTAGTAGGATGGCACGGCACAACGCAGAGCGAGGAATGGTTTGAGCAAGCTATCGCCTGCGCAAGACTTCAAGAGTCTATGATGCGCATCCTGAAGCGGAATATTGAGCGTGAGTGCACGGTTGGCGTGAACTATAAGAGCTCATTTTATGACGCATTGTATACGGGCATGTGGCACTATCAAATCGAGCGACTGGATTGCCTGGCCAGGAATGTGATGAATTCTGTCGTCAGAGCGTGTGGCCTCCGCGCCGAAGTTGGTCTCCAGGGAGATGGACGCCAATTTGGCTTAACGGTAAGCTTCTTTTTGAAAGACCGGCTTATCGATGGGCGGAATTATTTGCTGCGTTTGCGACCAGGAGAAAATGCATTTCGCTGCTTGCACCGAGTAAAAAGTAAAATTGAGGCATCTGGTATTTCCACTATCGCGCAAGATAAACTTAATCCTTCGAGCGAAGAGTGCAAGAAAAGAAGTGGTAGCGTGCGCGATATGCCGGCAATTGTCATTCCAATTTGAGATTGGTAAAAATATCAAAAATAAACTGCAAAAGCAGAGATTGCCGTGCTTTCAGAATTTCACTTTCTGTCAGCGAGTTTTATTTGAAATACGTCTAATTCTTCAAAGGGGGCTATATGTTGGATATGACATTGGAAAAGGGGAATGAGATTGCACCATTCGCAGCATCTTGCCGGGTTGACTCAGCAAATCATGTCGAAGCGCGCAATTTACCCAGGGGACTAGAGAAGGCTCGTGCCTGTGACTCCAAAGGAATTGCAATGTGGGTGGACGCGGTTGCGAAAAATCTGCTACCTCATTCTGCGATGATTTGTACACATTCTGTTCAACATTCCTTTGGTTATGAGGTCGAACAGGTCATCAGCAACGGAATCCCTCAATCCTATCTCGATGCGATCACAACTCCACGCAATAATGTAAGAAGCAAAATCTTCTCGCGACTTATGGCGAGTGAACGTGCGGTATACCTCGAAGTAGATAGTCTCTCGATGGAAGAGCAAGACGTTTTGCCTGAGTTGAAACTTGTTAGCTATACAAATCTTGTTGGCTATTCTTATCGGACGAACGGTGAGTTTGGGCGAGCGACAAACGTCGCTTTTTTTGAAGTCGGCCAAGAAAATTCGAAAAATTATGATGAGTTAAGGCAGGCGCTGATGCCGTCTTTGCACGCGATTCTTTCCGGGCCAAGCAATACGACTTCGGAAGCGTTAGATACTAGGTCGAGCAAGCAGCGAAGCCTTATTGCTAGGGAGAGGAAAGTTGCGGAACTAGTAGTTCAAGGGAAGGCCAATAAAGAAATCGCCAGGATTTTGAATATGAATGAGCGAACTGTGAAACAGTACGTTTGTAATTTGATGCTGAAACTGGATGTTATGAATCGAACCGCGCTAGCCGTCAATTTGTATAAAATTCTCGAATTTAACCACGTCAGTCATCGCGATGTGATGCGCGCGGACGGAGATGGCAACTTCAAGAAATAGCTTTTTGTCCCTATGATATAGAGAGGTCCATTTAGCATGAAAATCCCTTGTTTTTTTTGCGTTGACAGGAATGGGAAGCGAGTCACTCCAGTGTATGGCCCAATTCACCGGGAGTGACCCATATGATTACGATGTCAATTGCTGGGTTGCTTCTGTGACTGTTTTGCGAACAATGGGCGCCGCGTATTCAACGGCGACAAGTTCCAATTGGCATGCTGAATGTAGTTTGTTCCGATGCATAGTTGAACTTCGGCGTTTGCGAATGCTTCGGTTCGCAATGCATCCTACTTCGCTTTTTCGTGTGCTCCTATGCTCTCCCGCAGTCTTGTTTGTGGCGGGGTGCTTGAGGAGTGGATGCCGGATTTTCCGATTGGACGGAATCGATCAAATGATCGCAGACTTGAAGCTGCTCAGCGACGTATGCTGCCGATCAGCGCATCTGCTATTTGCAGGGGGCGCCCCCGAAGACTCGCGAGCTATTGGCGAGGTTCGCCTCCAGCCAATTCATGAGCTCCGGCCTGCGCAAGGGATGCTCGCGCTCGTTCATCAACGAGCAGAGGATGCCCAGATCGATGCGCGACGATTCGTTGAGACATTTTCTGACGGCGCCGCGGTCGCCTTCAAGCCAATTCGTTTGGAGCTGGCTTGCTGCTTCACCCAAAATAATGAGGCGCACTGAGATTCGAATGGATTCGATGATTCTGTTTTCGGCGGATGCTTCGCGAGCGGAGCTTGAGCGAGGGCGCATTTTGCCCGACTTGGCCGAGGTAGAGAAGAATTTCTCGTCTTCCAGCCAGCCACCGGGCAGGTCATACGAAATGATGCCGAGCCGCTCCTCCGACAGGCTCGCCTCAAGCCAGCTTACTAGCGCGCGGCGCTCCATTGGATGCGCGCAGTCGATGAGCAGCCCGCACAAGATCCCCAAGTCGGAGCGCGATGCCATGCCGAGACGCTCCTCGGGGACCGCCCGATCGCCTGCGGCCCAACGGGCATGCATATCCTCCGCCAAGTTGCGTAGCCGGACCATGCGCGGCGACACGGGCATCGGCGAGATTGGCGGCGACTCGAGCTTGCTTTTGCGGCCCCTCAACGCCTGCTGCTCGGAAGTGCCGAGGCGGGGTGGTGCCCGAAACGACGGTGCTTGGGCCGACTCCCCGAGCATGTCCAAGAATTTGCCGATGGCGTCCGATGCTTTGTCTCCGTCGAGATTCATTCGTTTTCCTATTGTTGTGTCTCCGCGCTTGGGAGCTGCGATCTCCCAAGATACGCCCCGCGGTTTAGTTGGGGCGGCGTGGCGCGCGGAGCCGATATGTTCGGCTCGATGAAATGGACTATACGGAATCGAGGAAGGGCGGCGGAAAGCAGCGAGCGGGAAAAGTGAGCTAGCTCACTTTTCCCGCCAAAAAGGGCGGCAGCGCGTTATTGCAGCGCGACGGCCAGCTCGCGGCTCAGGCCAAAATCTATATCCGGATGGTTCGGCTCAACCAGGAACTTGTGCATGGGATTGCGCGCCGTCTCCCAGCACATGGCGGCAGTGGGGATGTCGAGGAAAAGGACGTGATGCGGCACGTTGTTGACGTAGGGCAGCGGGATCATCCCCTTGCCGGGGAATAGGTCGTCGAACAGCAGCCCCCGGTATTGGCGGTCCAGTGGTGAGCGCGCGCCGATGACGAGCCGGTCGATGCCCGTCAGAAGGCAGTATTGGTAGGTCGCCTTGAAGATGGCGAGCTTGGCCATGGTGCCGATCAATTCCTGGCTGACGGCCAGCCGCGAAAGCTCAGCGAGCACGAGGCCCTTGCTGGGGGGGAGCTCGACTGCCTGCTCGATGAGCAACGGCCCGTATTGGTTGGTCTGGATGCGGATGGTGCCCACGGCCGCTCCGCCCTGCTTGGCCTCGGCCACCAGGACGCAGACGCCGGCCTCGCGGTCGAGCGGCTCGATGCGGTTGAGCTTCTCGCGAAGCTCCGGCATGTGGCGCCCGTAGGCCTCCGAGCGGATGCCGGCGGCCTTGCCGAGGCGCTCCTCGTCGGCCGCCACCGAGATGGTGAAGGGGAAGGGCGCTTCGGCGGGCGGAACCTGGCTGGGGACGGTCGGGCGGCGCCGGGGCTGCGGATGGGCCTGGGCATGGGTTTGGTGAGGATGGAGAAGCGGGATCGTTTGCATGTCTAGCCCTTTCGAAGGCGTAGGTTTGTTTGAGAAATGCTTGCGCGTTGTTTTGAGTCGACTTCGTGAAGCGGGGACGGCTCGCTGCGGCGCGCGGTTGAGGCGCCCAGCGCGTCGGCTCGGAGCGGCATGATTTTTAGTATTTCTCGCATGGTAATATCGAGTTGCATGCTGTCTTGCTCCGGCCGGCGCAGGCTTTCCAAGGCCTTGCCGTCGAGGCGGGCTTTCCACTATGGAGTTCCGAATGCGCGAAGGCGTCGATGCCACAGATGAAGAAGTCCAGCCGGCCTCTGGTCCGTTGTTCCCCCGACCGCCAAGCAAGAAGCGCTCCGCGGTCAAGGCGATATTAGCTCACCCCGGCGGCCCCGTAGCGGTCCCGGCGCTGCCGGAGTCGGCCAAGAGGCTGTTGGGGATGCCCGAGAAGGGCAGGAGGGACGCCCGGATGCTGGCCTTGCTCGCGCAGAAGGACCCCATATTCCTCGCGCGCCTGCTGTGCATGGCCTGCGGCCCGGACCGTGGGCGCGGGGGCGTCCACGCGACGACGGCCGAGGAGGCCATCGCGGCGGTGGGCGCGCCGGCCGCCCTCGCGGCGATGCTGGCGATCACGGAGCAGTCCCCCACGAGCCTTCCGATCGAAAGCATCGGCACGCCCTTGTGCCTGTCCCGGCAGTTCGTGCTCCGCCGCTGCCTCTCCTACTCGCTGACGGCCCAGAAGCTCGCGCGGTATTTGGAGCTCGACGCGGAGTGCGGCTCGATGCTGCACCTGGCCTGCCTGCTCGACAGCCTCGGGCTTTACGCGGGCATCCACTCCGGGCACGAGGCGGCCGGCGACATCCAGCTGGAGCTTTCGGAGAAGGCGGCCTCGTCCGGGCGCGCCCTCGGGGATTGCGAGGTGGTCGCGGACTACCACCTGCTGTCGGCGAGCCTGGCGGCCCGTTGGAATGCGGACGGCCGCGTGGCGGCCATGCTCGCGCCCGGCGGCGGAGCGATGCGCGCGCTGCTCGTGGCGGTCGAGCGGATGGTCGGCGCGAAGATGAGGGGCGAGTCGCAGCAGAAGGCGTTGGCCGAAGCTGTGGCGGGGCATCAGCGCTGGGAGGCCAAGGTGCGCGGGGAGGACATCTATCTGGCGGTGCTGCCTTGGTGAAGACCAGCAAGCTTTTGGTCCTGCCCCAGCGGATCCAGCAGCTCGTCTCGGAGAAGTGGTGGCCGGTCCTGCTCGAGTCGAGCCTGGTCGCCAACTACAAGAAGGGCTCCTACATCATCCGGGTCGGCGAGCGCGACCGTTTCGTGAGACTTGGCCTCGCCGGCTGGACGGCCCTGCAGCTAGGCGAGACGATCCTCGGATTGGCGTCGACCGCGATGACGACCAACGCAGTGGGGAAAGACTTGATCCTGGCGACTTCGGATCTGGTGGCCCTGACCGATGTGACGGCGGTCCTGTTCGACCGCGACCAGTTCACTGAAGCCCTTATGGACAGCCCGCCCTCCGGCCTGCTGACCTTGCTGAGCTGGTCGGCCCGCAACTTGAACATGATCCAGACGTTCAGCGCGATCAAGTCCAACTGCCCGGTGGACATCGGTCTGGCGACGATGCTGTGGATGCTCGGCGAGCCCGCAGGCGAGGGCAGGCGCAAGGTGCCAGCGGGCATTCCGCAGCAGGCCTTGGCGCGCGCGCTGGGTGCGTCGCGCGAGGAGATCAACCGTCGGCGTAAAGTGCTGTTAGACACCGGCTACCTGAGCAAAGGCGAGGACGGGGAATACTTGGACGCCATGACGCCGATGCTGTTGGCTCCGTTCGGATTCTGAATATTCCTGAAAGAATTTTTATTGCTCCTATCGAACCGCCCATAACCCCAATTGCCCCAAGCTGGCCGCCAGCCTTATCCTCGCGCTGCGCCAGTTGGACAAGGCTTGGATCTTTTGCTGACGTGCGTTTGCCAAGGCAGTTTGCGCATTCAACAGTTCAATAATAGTGCCCACGCCGGATTTGTAGCGACCCTGCGCTATGCTAAACGACAAAGTTGCGCTCTGTAGCAGCTCTTCGGTAGTCGTCAAATTCTCGGTCTCGGCATACAGTGCTTGATAGTTTTTCCATACATCCAGAGAAATTTTCTGCTCGGCGTCGGCAAGATCGGCGACTGTCTTTTCATATTGTGCCTTTGCCGCTTGCACACGGTATACGCGGCCGAAACCTTCGAATAAAGGGACTTTCAATTGCAAGCCGATTGTGCTGGTATTGGTCGCCGTATCGAACGAATACTGGCCAGGCTGCTCGTTGCGATCGATGGTGCCGATTAGGGAGAATGTTGGAAGCCCCTCTGCCTTGGCCGCTGCAATATTGGCCTCCGCCGCCTTGACTTGCGCCTGGGCGGCAACAAGACTTGGATGTTGTCGCTTAGCGAGGTCAATGAGCACGTCGACAGATTGGACGAACGCCGTGTCCGGCAGCGATTTTGAAACCGCAGCGAGCACGAATTGCGCATTCGCGGGCAATCCCATTGCAACGGAAAGAGTTCCGTGCACGGCTTTCGCATCGCCTTCTGCCTTACCCCGATTCAACCGCGCTTGGGCGTAACCGGTCTGCGCCTGCAACTTATCGGCCAGCGCACCCACACCTGCCTTGTATTTCGCCTCAGCAGCTTCGAAGCTTTCCCTGGCGGCTTGTTCGGCTTCCTTACTCGCATCAAGCGCACCTTCGGCACTTTGCAAGTCGTAATAGGCTTGGGCCGCGTTCGCAAACACGGTCTGCAATGTGGCGTCCTGCATTGAATTCGCAGCAGACAGTAATTGACGCGCATTTTCGAGGTTTGCCTGGCGTAATCCGAAATCGTACAAAGTCCAGCTTAGATTCAATGCGGCATCATGCTCCGTATCATGCAGTTGGTAGTCCAATTCGGGCGCATCTTTGACCGTTGAATCGAAGTAACCCTTGCTGCGCGATCCGGTAGCCTGCACGTTTGGCAAATAAGCCGATTGCGCAACGCCGACTTGGGCAGCCTGTATTTTGACGTTTGCCCATACTTGCCGCGTTTGGGTATTGTTGCACAATGCAAGCTCCGCCACCGTTGCCAGATCCAGGGGGCCGGAGATAGGCATGGTCTGGCAGGGACCTTGACTTACATCGGGATTAAGCAAGGATTTCGATGGAGAGACAGAAACGGTTGCCTGCGCTCCGAAAGGATCGAAATCGGATGCTATCGCGGTTGTCGATCCAATCGATGAGACAACGCAGATCGCAAAACCTGCGCGGCCAGCCACAGCGAAAGCAGCGTCGAATAAGGGGCGGTCCGTCAACGTAATCCCCATGCGCTATGCTGCCTTATCCATCATTTGCTTTTGCACGGGGCTATCCTGTACGACCTTACCGCCAACCAGAACGATAACGCGGCTGGCGCTGGCGATTGTTTCCGGCCGGTGCGCGACGATAATTCGCGTGATATCCAGCGCTTTGACTGCTGCGTTGACTTCGTGCTCTTTCGCTATATCCAAATGGCTGGTCGCTTCGTCCAGGAAAAGTATTTTAGGGCGTTTGTACAAGGCGCGCGCCAGCAGCACGCGCTGCTTCTGTCCGCCCGACAACACTGTTCCCATATCGCCGACCAGGGTGTTGTACCCCATCGGCATGGACGCGATTTCCGGCGCAATTGCCGCCATCCTGGCGCATTGCTCTACCCAGGCTTGATCGACGTGCGGATCGAAGAAACTGATATTGTCGGCAATCGATCCGGCAAATAGAACGTCGTCCTGCAAGACAGTGCCGACCATCTTGCGCAGGGTATCGATACCGACCTGTTTGACGCTAATGCCGCCAATGACGACATCGCCTTCGATTGGCGGCAGGATACCTAGCAAGACATTCATCAGTGTGGTCTTGCCGCAACCCGATGGCCCGACAACGGCCACCGATTCGCCAGCAGAAATCTTGAAGTTAACGCCGTCCAGCACGAACGGCTCTTGTTCGGCATACCGATAACGCAAGCCTTGCACCTCGATTACTGCAGGTAAATCGACCGCGTCATCCGGCATATTTTGTCCAACGTTCAATTCCGGCTCGGTCGTTACAATGTCGGCCAACCGCTCGCCCTGCAACTGCAACATCTTGACCTCGAAGAATTTGTCAATGAGTGAGCTAACCCGGCTGTCGAACTGACCTTTATACGCATTGAAAGCCATCAGCACGCCGACGCTGAAATTCCCGTCAAGCACAAGCTTCGCACCCAGCCAGATAGTCAGGATGTTATCGATCCCGAACAATAGGCCGTTCAGGAGCTTGTACAACAGTTGCAATTTCTGCGTCCGCAAGTCCGCATTTACTTGATCGACGACCAGCGTCAACCAAGTGCTACGCCGTTCGTCCTGTCGCTGAAATAACTTGATAGTCTTGACGCCACGTACGGTTTCCAGGAAATGGCTCTGCTGTTTTGCGGCATGAATAATTTGTTCTTCGGTGGCATTACGCAAAGGGCGATACCAAACCCAGCGCCCGAGTGCATAAAGAGCCATGGCGCCGACAGCAATCCAGCCTAGCGTCGTGCTGTAGATAAACATCATAACCAGGGTAACAATCGTCATCAAGCCATCGAGGATCGCTTCAAGAAATGAAGTCGTCAGCGTGCGCTGTATTTGGTCTATGGAGCCAAAGCGCGAAACGACCTCGCCAAGATGACGTTTTTCGAAATATTGAGTCGGCAAGGCGATCAGGTGCGCAAAGACATTGGCTCTCCATTGTATGTTCAATGTCGTGCCCATATACATCAATACCCACGAGCGGATTCCGGTCACCGCCTGCTGCAACAACGTCAGAAGACCGAAGCCAATCGCCAACGTAGATAGCAAATCGCGGTCGGCCGAAACAATAACGTCGTCTATCACCCATTGCAGGAAGAATGGCGTAACAAGCGAGAATACTTCCAGCGCAAGCGCCAATACTAGTATTTGTGCGAATGATCGACCAAGGCCGGTTACCCGTCCCATCAGGCTGCGTAGCTTGATCGGTGTCCGCTGTTCCTGCTTTTGAAATCCGGTATTGGGCCAAACTTCCAATGCCACGCCGGTGAAACATTTTGATACTTCGTCCATCGGCAGTTTACGCACGCCGAAGCCGGGGTCGTGAATGACGACAGATTTCGGGCCAACCTCTTTCAACACGACGAAGTGGTTGAAATCCCAATGCAAAACGCATGGCAATCTCAGTTGCGGCAGGTGATCGAGGTCGAGCTTGAGCGCACGGGTTGCGAGCTCCATGCGCGTGGCAATCTGCATTAAACCCCCGAGGGTCGCGCCTTTCAATGAAATAGTGTATTGACGACGTAACGCGGCGAGGTCGGTGCGATAGCCGTGATATCCGGCAATCATGCCGAGGCAGGCCAAGCCGCATTCGGTCGCCTCGGTTTGCAGGATGATAGGCAACTTACCGCCTAGTCCAAAAGAAAGCTGGTCAAGAAATGACATGTGGCGCTCGGTAAAAAGGGACGAGGTGGTTAGAGCTTGCCGCTCAGACTGTATAGAGGTTCCAACACCCATTCATAGAGGCGCCGCGTGTCTTGCAGTACGTCGGCATCAAGCAGCATGCCTGCTTGAAGTGGTTGAGGCTTGCCGTATGCGTTGACGGTTTGCGATGCGAGATTGACGGTGATGCGGTAAAGCGGTTCGTTTGCGCTCGCGTTGTTCCCGCCGACATTGCCAATACTTGTCAATTCGCTACTCGGCATCGCCGTTCTTGACACCGTCGCGACTACGCCCTTGCTATGGCCGAATTTTTGGTATGGATAAGCCTGATAGCGCAATAGTACTTGGTCGCCCGGCTTGACGAATCCGACCGCTTTGCTTGGCGCGTATAGCTGTGCTTGCATGGTAGCGCTTTCCGGCACGATGCTGACCAACGGACGGCTGACATCCACGTTTTGCCCGACCTCCGCGGCGATGGCCGTGACAGTCCCCGCTTCAGGTGCAGTGATAACCAGGCGGCGCTTGGCTTCGCTTTCAGTGAGTTCCTGGTCGATGCTGACGATGCTGCGTTCGATTTGGGCCAATTGGTTTTGTTGTTTCAGTCCCAAATTCACCAACTCGGCTTGTTGATCGTTCAATTCGCGCACGACGCCGATGCGGTCGCGTTCAAGGCCTTGCTGGCGTGCCCGCTGATCCAGCAGCTCCTCCTGTTTTTGCTGTGCTTGTTCGTGCGAGACGTAGTCTTGTTTCAATAGTCCTTCATAACGAGCCACGGTTTCTTCCGCCAGATTCACCCGGCTACGCTGCCCTTCGATTTCGCTATCGAGTTTTTCCAGTTCTGTCCGCAGGCCGGCAATTTTGTTTTGTAAAGCCGTACGCTCCTCGACTTGCATCTGCTGCGTCTTGTCGCGTTCGTCACGTAACGATTGCTGGCGCCGTTCGACCTGCTCACTTATGGCTGCCTGAACGTCTCCTTGCGTGCTGGTGTGGCGTTCACTGGACAAAACGAACAATGTGTCGCCTTGGCTTACTTGCTGGCCTTCGACTATGAAATTTTTGCTGACAATACCAGATTGAGTTGCGTAGACCTTTATCAAGCCGGTGTCAGGGACAAGTTGGCCGATTACCGTGCTTCGCGTGGTATATGTCCCCCACACACCAAAACCGACGATTGCCAATGCGGAGAAGAGGGCGAATGCGGTCAGGAAAGTGAACGAAATTGGTCGCACTAAAACAATATCTCCAAGCCATTTTATTTGTTGTGCATGGAGAGCTGTTGATCGAAAAAGCGCTTTTGTGCTCAATTATTTTCCACCAAAAAATAGTGTGTAGGATTGAGGTAAAAAATAATGACCGCAATTAGAAGCTATTGAAGAAGAATGCCTAACTTAAGGCCAAAGATAAAGGGCAAGTACGCCCGCAGTATTAATAAATGCATGTATTGAGAACGCAAATAGAAAGGATGCCTTTGCCGATTGACCTGTTTTCCGAAGTTCAAGATACGCATAGGCTTGGACGTAGAAGGAAAAGAATACAGTTATTGGTTTAGCCCAATGCACAAAGACATGCAATAACGTTAAAGGAAGCGTCCCAATTAGTGCTGCAATTGAGTCTTTTTCAGTCGCATTGCACGCCAAGACTGTTGGATAAACCAACATGAATGTTTCAAAAAAA
>OULX01000008.1_pt1 | contig 11453 bp, 9 predicted proteins | sample 1690861 | NCBI WGS metagenome assembly OULX01 (sample SAMEA3914813, study PRJEB12502) | metagenome | biome: forest; material: soil | place: Canada | collected 2011-07-07 | depth 0.3 m
GCCGTCGCGCGTGCCGTCTTTCAGGGTTGCGAGTTTCATGAATGCGGTCGATGAATCGAATGGAACTGGAAAGGCTTCAATTATGCCCATTTCCAACTGAAGTGTGCATTGATGTTTCAAGCGATCTCATAGTTTCTCAAAAATGCATAAAATACCAATAACATCAATAACTTAGCATCTCATGTCGTCTCATTCCGTTTATAGAAACTTCTTGGAATCTTGATCGATTGGGGGTATCGTTGGGGGTATCAATTCAAGGATACCCCCAGACATGCTTTCCACACTAAAGGTCAAATCCGCCAAACCGGAAGCGCGCGCCTATAAGCTCGCCGACAGCGGTGGGCTGTATCTTCTAGTACAGCCCAATGGCTCTAAGCTGTGGCGCTACAAGTTCCGCGTCTGCGGCACAGAGGGACTGCAAGCGCTCGGCGCTTTTCCCGAGATTGGTCTTGCAGAAGCACGCGGACTACACACCGATGCCCGGAAGCTTGTAGTCCAGGGTATCAATCCCATACAAGCCCGACGTGACGAGAGGATCGTCCAGGCGCAGGATCAATTGGAGCGCGTCAATGGCGTATTCGCCACCGTCGTGGCGGATTGGAACGTAGCAACGGCGGCGGACCTGAAGCCATCCACGGTAAGACAACGCAAGCGCGAAATAGACAACGATTTGCTGCCAACGCTCAAGAGTCGCCAGATCGGCAGCATCACACGCCTGGAACTCACTGCGCTGCTCAAAGGCGTCGAGAAACGTGCGCCCGAAGTGGCGCGCAATCTGCGCAACCACTTGTGGGGAGTGTTCGAGTACGCCATCGATTCTGGCCTGATCGAGAGCAACCCAGTGCCACCGGTGCGCGTAATGAAGAAACGCAATCAGAAAAACCACCCTGCTCTGTCCGACAAGCAGATCGGCAATTTTCTGCGGACGCTGGATAACACGGGCAGGATTAACGAGGAAACGCGCATCGCCATGGTGTTGGTGCTTCTGACTGCCTGCCGCAAGGCCGAAGTCATCGAAGGCCGATGGGATGAAGTGGATTTGGCAGGTGCCCAGTGGGAAATTCCGGCTTCACGGATGAAGGCGAAGCGTGCGCATTGGATTCCACTGCCCCCGCAGGCAGTAGCGTTACTCACCCGCTTACGCGCCCTCGTGCCAGCCGACAGAGAGCATCTGTTCCCGAACCGAGTGGACCCGCGCCGGCCGATGGCCAACCGCAGTTTGAATGCCTTGATGGAGCGGATGGGACTCAGCGGCATAGGTACGCCGCACGGCATGCGAGCATCGTTTAGTACCTATTTCAATAGCACAGGTGGGAACATCGACGTGATCGAGCACTGCTTGGCGCATGTGCCTGCAAACGCGGTACGCGCAGCCTACAACCGCCACGCGTACCAGGATGAGCGGCGCGCCATGCTCCAGCAGTGGGCGGACTATCTGGATCGGCTGCGCCAGGAACGAGTAAGTTCCGAGCACGAATCCATCACACCAGTCGAAAAGACCGAAGAAACGTCAAAAACCAAGGCACGGCAAAAAGCTTCGACAAGAACCCCAGACAGCAAGCGCCGCGAACATCCCGAGTTGCTCGCCGAATAGCTTTTCGACACAACAATGGTATGAGAAAGTCAAGGCACGGCCCACAGACACGACCGCAGATTCTGCAGCACACCACTCGGTTTGGGCGGCGGCTCTTCTACATCAATTGTCAACTGTCATCGGAAGCTGCAGGTTGTCCCCCTAGGCTTGGAACCCATCATCGCAGAACCAGAGACTCTCGGCAAAAGCTTCATACGTCACACTGCGCCAACCGTTCCTTCGCGCTTCTTGGCAACTTTCTGCCCGATCCTGTAGCTCGACCTGTACAAGCGCGGCACCGCCACTCTCGTGGAGAACCCGAAGCTGATGACGGATGTTTAGCAGTTCGTCGGCAGCCTCTGATGCGTAAAGACGCCCGAGTCCTAGCGTCTTAAAATGCCTCTCGACTCGCAACGTCAGTTCAGCACTCCAGTGTGCTGGCGCCTCAACAAAAAACCGTAACGCGGCGGGACGCGTATGGAGTACGTCCGCATATAGCCATCGACCACCATCAATGTCGTCGAAGTAGGGGTGCAACGTCTCTTCGCTCGCATTTGCCGGAAAACTTGCAAGCTTTGCCTTGTTACAGTCGCCGCAAGCCGGAACAAGGTTCAGTGGTGAAACGGCAAGCGCTGGGTAATGAGTCTTTGGAAGATGATGATCGAGCGTCGACACTGTGCGGTGTCCGCAGAGCGGACATTTGCCTTGGGGCGAAGAAGTGAACAACGCGTCGTAGACATCTCGCCCAGGCGCTCCTTTCTTTGCCATCCTTTGCGTATAGACAGCCTCCATTTCGGCTCGGGTGACAGCCCCTCCCACCAAGTCCTCGCGCACGATCTGATGCAACCGAGTATGCATCGCTGCATCTTCAAACTCAGCGGATGCGGTGGCGATGGCCTCCGTCACTCCCGCCAATCTAGCTTTCAGGTGCACATCCCGAACGCGACTGATGCAGGTGGTAAACACGTCTTCGGCTTCTTGAATAGGTCGATCAAGCCTGATCATCAGTTGTCCTCCCCAACGCCACGATTGGCAATAAGCGCCCTGACAATGGCACGTGCTTCGCCACCAAGTTCGCGGTCAAACTTCTGCAATACGGCCCGGAAGTCATCGTCTTCGCCAATCGCCTCGCGAAGTAGCATGTGAAACCCGGCATGCGTCACCTCAAGCCCGAACACCTCGCGCGTCAGAACGCCTACGTTCTCACCGAACGTTTCCACGTCGGGCCTTTCCGCTTCAACGCTTCTCCCACTCCGCCGAATCTTCCAGACGCAGCTTGCCGGAACTTCCTGAAGTACAACCGGAGAGTGGGTCGCGATGATCGCCACACCATTGCGATTGACGAGAAGGTCCGACAGCGCTCGGACGAACGCCGATAACAGCGGAGGATGCAGGTGAGCCTCGGGCTCATCCAGCAAAACGAGTGTCCTTTCTTCCACTGTTTCGACCAGTCTCGTGATCGTCAATAGCACGATCTTGTGCCCAGAACTCAGATTCCCGAAAAGTTTGCGAGCCATGGCCTTCTGGGCTTCGTCGTCCAACTCTGCATCCGCAAGACTCGCAACATCGGCCTCGCGGAAAATTGGGTCCGCCTCAAGCATCTCCAGCGCGCGTCGCCACCTAACAAGACGCGCTCCCTTACTGCAAACCAATACGCTGCTACTGAACTCCGAGGAAAGCTTTTCCGGAGACTTCGGTGCCAGTGCCTTTCCGTCCTGAGTGGTACCGATCCGCTTAAGCCCAACATATGAATACTGCATTCCCTCCGATTTATCACGACGACTCGGCAATGGTTCGAACGGATCGAATGCGCTAAACGTAACGGATACTAGGCTCGCGAACATGCCTTCATCGGTTGGCTCGTCACTCACCTCGGTGAACGATCCAACTTCCGCAGTATCTGCGCGCGTGTCCACCAGCGATCGAGTCATTTGGTTCAACAGATGCGTCTTGCCGACTCCATTTCTGCCGATCAAAACATGAATATTTGTAGGCGGCATTGATCCCGGCTCGACAACGAACGACAGCGTTACCGGCTCGGCTTTCGATCTTCGTACCTTAGGTGCCGTGTACGCGAATTCGTATCGCGACAAACGCGCTCCACCTCGCGCGAGTCGGAAATACTGCCCCTGCACCGTCGCGCGGGTAACCGATCTGAGCAAGGAAACGCCTGTGACTTTCTCGTCAAGTGACCGTTGGAACCGTTCCTGGTCGAGTGCCACATCGCGCAAACCCCGCAAAACTTGATCTCTGAGTTCCGGACCCAGTTCGTTGAGCTTCTCGTAGTAGCTGTCATCCTGCCCGAGCGAGAAGAACTCCTCACCAAGCTGATCAAACTGATCCGGTATCTCCGATCGCCGCTGCCCTTCTCTCATCCCAAACTGACCGATTTTGATCCCGCCGGCAACGAATTCCTGGCATTCCGCGTCATAGACGACCAATGAGTACATCGTGCTGTAGGTGAACCAGTCGTCCCAGTTGTCGGTCAGCAGAAATGCCTTCACGCGAGACCCAGAAGGGACTCGCATTCCATGGGGGAGAACAGTAAAGAACATTTCTATGACTTCCCTTCGAATCGTATTGTTCTCGCAGGGTCCGCATCTTTGCCTAGCTTGTAGATGTCCGGACTTTCAGACAGCAACCCGATAATCGTGGCAGCAATGGCCTCGGTGTTGAGCTAATCAACCTCGCTATCGGTTAATATCATTCACGTCATCGCGCCACCGCAGCAGGTCAATATCCGCCGTCCAATTGATTGTTCAAACCTGTGAACACGGATAAGCGGGCTTGATGTAGGTATGCATGAACTTGCCCTTCGAGTCCGATGTCATGAGCTGCTGGTAGATCGGCTCGGGAACGTTGTAATACTGATAGAGTCTGCCGTTCTTGAACTCGACTTCGAGGGTGCTACTCGTCGGCTCGTAGCCAATTGATACCACTGTCGATGAATCCACCATTTCTCGTTCCATGCTCTCTACCTCCTCTTGTGCAACCGGGGTGCGCAGCACGCGCAATGTGGTCCAGATAGGGTTTTGTGCGCGCCAGGACGCCGCAACACGTTCGTAGCTTTCCGGCAGACGAGCACCATGCCAACGCTTGGCGACAGCAGGGTCTTCGCTATTCGGTCGATGCTTTTCGTCCGGCAGGGTGATGCGACAACGGATAGGAAGTCGCGCCGCCTCACCGGTGATGATGGCCTCCCCAACACGCAGCACAGGCAGACTGTCAACCACACCCGCCAGATTGTCTGGCAACGATGCCTGAACCTTCGCTCGATCCGATGAATTAGAAAGACGCAGCGCGATGAATGTGCCGCACTGAGAGAGGATGGTTTCGTCGACTTCGGATGGACGCTGGCTGACGATCATTGCACCGATGCCGAACTTGCGCCCTTCCTTCACGATCCGTTGAACCATGGCGCGCGCTGGCCCATCGGCGTCTTTGGAGAGATAGCGATGTGCTTCTTCCATCACCACTAGCAGCGGCCTTGCGATGCCACCCTCGCTCTTCTCACGACCCCAAAAGAGCCCCTCATAGATAATCTTGAGAATTGCACCGATCAGACGGGCAACCACGGTGCTGGGAATCCCGGATAGATCGAGAATCGTGATGGGCTTGTCATGCCCCAGCCATGCCTGCAGCAGTTCTGGCAAGTCCTTCGCAGCTTTGCCATTGAGGTCTGGCTCCCATTCGCCGGGATGCAGCAAAAAATCATATTGGCGATCCAGCAAGCGAGATCGCATCTGATCCAACGGACGGCGGATACCCAGCACTCCAATCTGATTGATGAAAGGCGCGGCGGACCCGGCACCATGAGGTTTGTAGCGCGGTGCTTTCAGCGTCGCCGCATCACCGGCCTCATCCAGCGCCGGCAGTGTTCGCGGCTGGTCAGCCCATGTCTTGATTTCCGGTTCCAGCAATTCGAACCAAAGCTTCTTTAGACTGAATGAAACGGGGCTTTCAGCCGTCATCGAATTAATGTCTAGGCCGGCAACTGACGCGCCATTTACCAGCTTGGTCTTGAAGTCAAAGATGCGGTCAAGAATCTGCGACAGCGGTTTGTCGTCGAGCTTGCCCATCAAGAAGGTAAGGAGATCAACTGGGTCAAGCGCCCAGAACGGAATGTGCAGTGGCTGCTCATCAGCACTCGGATTGACGCGAAACACTGTTGATACCGAGCGTAGCGCGCGACCGTACTCGCCGTGAATATCCAGCAGCAAAATCCGCGCACTCGGAAACCCAGTGCCGCCCTCTGCACTTCCGCCCAACGCGATCGACCGTAGCAAGCTGGCAACGGTCGTGGACTTGCCTGATCCCGTCGAACCCAGCACGGCGCTGTGACGGGTGACGAGTTTGTCGAGATCAATGCGAACGGGAATGCCCTCAGCACTCGCCAGCCGTCCGATCATCACTTGGCCGCCATCCTGCGTGCCATAGATAACCGCGAGATCTTCTTCTGTCACGAGATGGACTTCATCCTTGACGTTTGGGTACTGGCTGATGCCACGCTCGAATGAGGAGCCAACGATCTCTCCCACGAGCTGAATCGTCATCCAACGGTCCCCAAGATCATTCGGTTCGCGCGCCGCTTCCGGTGCCGCATTCGCACCGACTTCTGCGACGATGCCATACAGGTCGTGGTAGCCCTGCGGAATACGCACGAAGCTGCCGACTTGGCCGATGCGATAGCTCTTTCCGCCAATGATTGCGATGCCAGACGCCACGCTCGGCGACTGCCGAACGCTGACCGCAGCGCCGGTCACGGCGCCAACATGGCCAAGCAATGTCGGCTTCGAATTCATGCGACACCATCGACCGGTGATGTCGCAGGCAACGCAACAGCGGCGTCCGGTGGTGTCGGCACGACAGCAACCGCTGCATCCACAATCGGTACAGCGGAGGGAAAGTGCTGGGCGGCGCGTGATGATGCGAAGAACCGCGCAAGCCGGTCGAAGCGGCCAAGTTGAAACTGTGCGGTCCCGCTCTTCTCATCGATGCCCCAATAGGTGGCTCGAATAGCCCCCCAGTCGCGCGTTGGCAGGTCACCCGGCATCCACGGAGCGGCAATGCCATTGATCATGGCCTTGTCTGGCGAATACAGGCTCATATTGGCCCGGCGTCCAGCAATGTCGCGGGCGTGGACTTCCTGTTCGAGCGGTTTGAACTGGAACGCGAACACGCTGGCCGACGGATTGGCCGCCAGGCACTCATCGATCCGAGCGGAAATGTGCGCATCGGCGAAGGAAAAACCGGTGGCGATCAGCAACGTATCAGGCGTCATCAGAAACGCCCGCAAGCGGTCGAACAGCGCGGCATACGGTGCCTTCTGCGTCTGATCGTATTTCAGATGCTCGGGGAACACCAAATGGGTGGCATTCGCCTTCCCCGTACGCACCACTTCGCCTCGCGCATTGGCGGCCCAGCCAAGCGAGCCATGCAACTTCCACAAACGCGTCCAACGTGCTGGCAGATCATTACTCGCCACCGAAGACGGATCGAAAAAGGGTTCACTGGCACCGCTGAACCCGTCAAAAAACGGGATTCGCGTGCGCTCCAGCGCTTGCTCGAACAGCAAGTCATAGTTGGTGGTGAAAATTTCCACTGGGTGTTCGCGTCCGGTGCCGCTGATCCACGTCACGAACTCGGTGTACGGCGACGGGCCGTCGTGAAGAGGCTGATTGACGATCGTGCCGATCTGCTCGCAGATGGCTTCGCTCAGCTTTTTGTATCCTTCCCCGTCGAGGTCATGAACCTTCGTCTTGCCAATTACACCACCCAAGCTGCGCACCCGCGACAGGATTGTTTCGATGTTCGGGCTTTCGAGTTCAATACGTACCGCATCAAGGGTGTTGCCGTAGTCGGCTTTCAGCGCATCCATCACCATGTCGGTGAGGCCTGCAACAGCAGGGATTAGCGGCTTATCGCTTCCGGGAGGAAATATGCCTGCTGGCGCGCCCGCCCCGACTAAGAGGCCAATTCGCTTTCGTCCCTGGGCAATGATTTGCCGCAGACTGGCCATGTACTGGTCTGGATTATGGACACTGACGGTCATTGAGCACTCCCTTTTTCGACGCAACCTATGGCGATTTTCGCCTTTGAATTTTCATTGTTACATTTTACGCTCAGTTTGTCTCCAAAAGGGAGACAAACTTGCCACAGGATATGGTTAGTGTTATATTTACTGCGCATTACGTTTCTTTTAGGGGCGCAAATTGAGCGCAAAATATCACTTGCAAACGAAGACGCTAGGCCCACGGGCAGCACAACTCTTTACTGAACTGAATGAACTGCGCCGGTCTACGTTCACTTTGGTGGATGTTGGTTCGATCACCGGCCTGTCGGCTGCGGCGGCCCGCAATCTCGTGCACAAGGCTCAGCAGCGAGGCTTGGTGACGCGACTGAAGCCCGGTTTGTACAACCTCGTCCCCTTCGAACTCGGCCGGGCCACTGAGCACATCGACAGCCCGTACTTGATCGCGCGTGAACTCGCCGGTGCCGCGCCCTACTTCCTGTCGCACGGCACCGCGCTTGAACTGCACCGCATGGTGACGCAGCCGAACTTCACCGTGTATGTGTCATGTACGCGGCGCGTGCGTCCGCAGACGGTCGGCGGCTATGACTTTCGGTTTATCCACATCACGCCGGAACAAGAATTCGGGGTCATGAAGCACTGGATCGACAAAGAGCGCTTCGTGATGATCAGCGACATGGAGCGTACCATCATCGACGGGCTCCGACACCCGGCATTTGTCGGCGGCATTACCGAGGTCGCCAAGGGCTTGTGGATGAAGCGGGATGTACTGAAAGTCGAACGGCTGGTGGAATACGCACAACACCTCGGCGTCGGCGCCGTCGTGCGCCGCCTCGGCTACCTGCTGGAACACTATGGCCTGGCCGATGCGTCGGCGCTGGAACCATTGCACGGCATGCTGACGGCAACGTACCAGCGTCTTGATCCACTGCTCCCCGCCGAGGGGGCATTTCTCTCACGTTGGCGGCTCCAGCTCAACGTGACTCCTGAAGAACTCGATACCGTAAGGCTTGGCTAATGATTCCACAACGCAATATCTCCCTGATCTCGAACACGCTGATGAGCGCCGGCGGGCGGCGCATTCCCGAGGCCGTTATCGAACGCGATTACGTGCTGGCTTGGTTCCTGACCGGTCTGGCCGGTCATCCGCTGCGCGAGGTACTGGCATTCAAAGGTGGCACGGCCCTGCGACGTTGCTGGTTTGAGGACTATCGGTTTTCGGAAGACCTGGATTTCACATTGACCCGTCCGATCACCCTCGAAGATATTCTGGCAGGGTTAGCCGAAATCTTTGCGGCGGTTGAGGCCGCGTGCGGCTTGCGGATCGCATTCGACCGCGAAGACCGCCACAGCCACCAGAACAGCCACACGTTTTATCTGCGCTACCAGGGGCCACTGCCCGCTGCAAACGACGTGAAGGTTGATATCACGATCACCGAAGTCCTGTGCTTCCCGCTGCAAGATCGCCCGATTCATCGCATCTACGATAGCTTTGACGATTTACCCGAAGGACCAACCTTGAAGGTCTATGCCATCAAGGAAATCGTGGTTGAAAAGCTGCTGGCCTTGAGCGACCGGGCGCGCAATGAACCGCGCGACTTGTACGACCTCTGGTATCTGTTCGGTTCTACGGACTTGCGCGTTGCGGAAATGCGCGTCGAACTCGATGCCAAGTTGGCGCTGCGGCAGCGCGTCGTCGCGGGCATGGAGCAGGCAATCGCCGCCAAGGAAGATCGTTTGCGACGACTCTGGACTGCCCGCCTCGCGCACCAGATGAACCAACTGCCGCCGTTCGATGATGTCTTTCGGGAAGTGCTGCGCGCTGTTCGCGCTGCCGATTTGCCGAAGGCGGGTGGCTGATCTATTTTCCCTCTACACGCCACAATGAAAGAGCGCGAATAAGCAGTACCTTGAGGAACTGAACTTTATGATGACTCATGTCCAATCTGCGCAAGATGGACTGCGTCGTCGCGACAATGTCTAAAGCTCCATTGCACCGGCGCGATCCTGAATCGCCTGCTCAACTATCGCAAGTGTTGGACCGGCTATCCACGTAGAAGCCGCTGCTGCTATGAAACGATTTACTTCACGTGGAGTGACGTGAAGCGGTTTGGCTCCGTGCACTCCAACAAGGGCTGTCGTCCGTGTCAGCGGCGCAACAAGTTGCGCCGCTGGATGCCTCAGTGCGGATGGCGGCGTATCGGCACAGCCATCAACAAGCCAGGCGACCGCTCGATCGCTTGTTATGAACCACTCATTGTCAGGTGCATCCAACCGCGTCCACGAAAGGCGCGGAAAATGCCGCACTTGAAAGTACCACGCCTGCAAGTGGAGAGATTCCAGGCGGTCGGCCGGGCGAAGAATCCATTGCCACCCCTGTTGGCGATACGCTCTAAATTCTTCCAGCCCTACCACTTCGTGAATTTCACCGCTATTGGGTTCTCTCAGGCAGCAACTACGAATTCGGTCCTTGATGTCAAAAAAACCCTCCGGCGGCGGTTCAACCACTGGTGCAATCGTGTTTGGATTCCATTCATTGGCCCACTCTTGCTCCAGTTCCATCCACGCTGGCGTCCGCGCGGCTTGCCAAGCCAAGAATCTCCATATCTCTGGGCATACGGCCGAGTCTTCCTTCATTCCTGTTGCAGCGAACTTGCGTATCGCAGGTGCGGCGGCTGATTCAATTTTTGAGAGGTGGACTTCAATCGATGCATCTGCATCGTCGAACCCACCCGGACCGTCGTATAAGCCGGGAGAAATCGATACATTTTTTGGAGAACGTCGTTTGACTTCACCGGTGGCCAGCGCCCCTATCCAAACATACGGATCGGAGTTCCCTTCGGATTCTGGCGCGACGAAGCCGCCGAGATAAAACCGAGGTACGGTATGCGCGCGAATTGCCACCTTCAATCCCCCGATGTCGGAGTTTGGTCCGATTGTGGCGCCCACAAAATCAGGAAAAAATTGGGCGCCAATGTTTTTCGGAAGTGGTCGAACCCGCTAGATCGGACCATTTCAAAAACGATCATTAACATGGCCGACGTAGATGCCACTATGTGGCTCTTGTTCAAACAGCACTCCGCTATGGGCGGACAAAGCGGATGAGTGTTGATCTTCCAGTGTGACACTGATCGATGACAATTGAATCGGCGCAGACTTGTTGACAAGTCGCGCATAAACTTCAATGACGTAGCTGCCGGCAATGAATGCGTATGGCGATTGATGAACCGACTGGACAAAATGGTGGTTTGCAGTGACACCAGCCTGACCGACATATAGACCACTGCCCGGCGTAAGCTTGTCAGTTTCACCGTGCCCCCAGAAACTGAATATTTGCTCTTTGCCATTGCGTAGTATTTTCACATACATACTTTCAATGACCTTTCCCTTGACTGCGGTGCTATATAGAAGCGTGCGCAGGAATATTTTTGCGGTTTTCGTGTGGCCGTCGGCGCCGTCAAAACCAAAAAACACCAGTGCTGGTTGTGTCATGCAAAGCCGACCGTGTCGCAACCAAGAAAAATACATCGTACAAGCAGAAATCACGAATGACATCAACGAAATAATGGCACTGCCAATCGCAATGGTTGTCGCATCAGTCATATGGTCTCGGTAGGAGTGCTGACAGCATTTTTAGTACCCGCAGAATTTTGAAAGATAGTACACCGAAACAAAGCGTGGTGCGTGGTGAAGGTACGCCCCTGTGCTAGCGTAAATATTGATATTTTCTTTCACGCGTCCCGGCGTTTACGCCGTCGGGCTCGCGGGCGTTGCCCCGCGCCTCGTGCCGAGTCACGGCCATTCGGCATTGATCCCTGACGCCTCCGGCCCTTTGGGCCTGCGCGCGCC
>OULX01000014.1_pt1 | contig 5307 bp, 4 predicted proteins | sample 1690861 | NCBI WGS metagenome assembly OULX01 (sample SAMEA3914813, study PRJEB12502) | metagenome | biome: forest; material: soil | place: Canada | collected 2011-07-07 | depth 0.3 m
CTGCCACTCACTGGCGGCTGATGCGCTTGCTGGTTGAGGCTCGTCAATCCATGCTGTCAATGCATGTTAAGGGCGGCTTCTCGCGCATTGCACAGATTGAGCCTCTGCTCGCTGATTTGCCCCCGAAGGTCGCCAAGAAAATGGAGGCCGCAGTCAGCTTGTTACGAGCCATCGGCTTCGCGCTTCAGGATGAAATCCCGACTGCGCTCAGCTTCGCGCAGTCGACCATCAAGCGCATGAGCGAATTCCCTGACAATCGCCTGGCGATTACAATATGCCGCTTGGCTTTCTGGAAGCTGGGTGAACTTGACAGCTTTTTCGCTCTTCCGAGGGGCCGGCCCAAGTCCACGACTGGCGGACGTGGGGCAATCTGCGACATTTTCGACTTGGCCATCGATGCAACGGTCGAGCTTGACCAGTTGCGGCTTTCGTCCGCGAGGCGCCTGGCGCAGGACGCGCTGGAGTTGGCCACGAAATCATTTGCCCGCTACCCGGCGCTAGCCGCGCTACCAGCCAGTCTGATAGCGCAGTTGCTTTACCAGCAGGGCAATATCGACGAAGCGGAGGAAATGATTCAAAGGCACATGCCGGCGATTGAATCAGGTGGCTGTATTGAAAGCGCCTTGCGTGCCTATCCAATCTTGGCGCGCATTGCTTCACATCGCGGAAGGCATGAGCACGCGACTGTCATATTGAAGCAAGCCGAGAGTTTAGCCGAGCAACGTGGCTGGTACCGGCTGACTGCTGCAAGCATCTCAGAGCGCGTCAATTTATTGCTGGAAGAGGACCGTCTTGCAGATGCCCAGGCATGCGCCGATTCCTTGGCCCGTTTGGCTGCATCTTTCGATATGGGACCAAGTAGAGTGTGGGTCGATATACATCGCACCTGGACGCTCATTCGGGCCAGAATTGCGCTTGCTCAGTCCTCATCGCAAATTGCTATTGCCATGCTTCGACGGCTTCAACAGGATGCTGTCTATAAGCGAGATCTGCACGAGGCATTGCAACTTGGCATCTTGCTGGTCGACGCGCTAGACCGATCCGGCGAAGAAGCCGAAGCGCTCGCCGTACTGGTTCGCGCCCTGACCCTTGGGTCGGCCGTGGGCATTTACCAAGCTTTTCTCGACGGCGGCCCCAGTGTGGAGGGCTATTTGGTGAACATTTTCGAATGCGCGCGCACTGCGGACAGTCCGTTGCGCGAGCTACTCCCGTTTGTGGGAAGCCTGTTGACCAGGCGGAAGGTAAACGCGGCAATAACTCCTTCGCCGACATCGAAGTCGATGCTTAGTGGTGGCTTGAGCGAGCGCGAACGAATCACGCTTGTCTGGATGAGCCATGGCCTGTCGAACAAAGGCATTGCAAAGAAGCTTGGCATCACGCCGGAAACGGTCAAGTCGCATGCGAAGAGCATCTACTTAAAACTGACCGTAAAGACCCGCGCCGAGGCAGTATCTCGCGCCGGCAGCTTGGGAATTATTTCAACGCGCTCCCCCAATCAGGGGATATGAAGAGTTCGCATCGTCTGAAAAAATTGCGGCGGCGCTCCAACATCGCCTGCCACCTGTTCAACTTCGGAGGTATCGCCATGACGCTCAAAGGATTTTCTGTTCCGCTTACACCCCAAGGCAAGTCCGCATTGACCTCGCTGCCGCCTTGGCACTACGCCAGCGATTGCCTGGCCATCGAGTATTGGGCGAATCCGGAGGCGATTGCCGCGTTGCTTCCGCCTGGAATCGAGCCGGACAAGAAGTCCGATGGCCGCGCGTTCTTCTGGTTCCTCGATTGGCAGTTCACCGGCTCCAACGACGAAGTGACCGACCCCGCCCGATATCAGTACCGGGAAGCCTTTGTCCTGGTCGAGGCCATATACGAAAAAATGCCGGTCAACTATTGTCCATACATTTTTGTCGACAATGACGCGGCCATTGCCCGCGGCTGGGCGCAAGGCTTCCCTAAGAAGCTGGCTAGCGTTTTCCAAACCCGCTCCTTTGCCGCGACTGGCCCGGCCGCCGCGCCCTTGGCCAAGGGAAGTCGGTTCGGTGCGAGTGTCTCAGCACATGGCGAACGCATGGCGACGGCGAGAGTCCAGCTTGAGGAAAAGGTAGCGGACCCATCCAAGATCTTCAATCGGCCGACAACGATGCGCCGCTATTTCCCGCAGCTCACGGCCAACCTCCAAGGCTATCCTGCGGTCGATGAGCTCACGATGTCGCTAACCGACAATCTCAGCGTCGTGGATGTCTGGAGCGGGCTGGCGGAGCTGAGCATTCCCGAAGTGCATGGCGAGGATATGCACTATATTGCGCCCCTACGCGTCGGCCGTGGCTTTCGATTTGGCATGTCATACTCCGTATCAGACCTGCAAATCCTGAAAAGCTACGCGGAGGTGATGGAATGAGTGCAAACGCAGCAGACTACATCGCGGAGACGCTCGAGCGCGCTGGCGTCAAGCGGATCTATGGCATCGTGGGGGATTCCCTGAATGGCTTTACCGATGCGCTGCGGCGTAGGGAAGCCATCGAATGGGTTCACATGCGCAACGAAGAGGGGGCAGCTTTTGCTGCCGGCGCCGAAGCGCACATTACCGGCAAACTTGCGGTCTGCGCAGGTAGCTGCGGCCCTGGGAACCTGCACTTGATCAACGGGCTGTTCGATTGCCAGCGCAGCGGCGTTCCCGTCGTGGCGATTGCAGCCCACATCCCGAGTTCGGAAATAGGCATCGACTACTTCCAGTCCACGCACCCCGAGACGCTGTTCAAGGAATGCAGCCATTATGTCGAGCTCGTATCGAACCCGGCGATGGTGGCGCAAGTTCTTAACCGGGCTATTCGAATTGCGGTAGCCAAGCGCGGTGTCGCGGTCGTCGTGATTCCTGGTGACATCGCATTGAAGCCAGCAGATATCGAACCGGCAGACTGGGTGTTGCCGAGCCAGCCGAAAGTCATTCCGGACGAGTGCTATATCGATGAGCTCGTGAATATGCTCGACGAATCGGAGGCGGTCACGCTGTTTTGTGGTGCCGGCTGCGCCGGTGCCCACGACGAAGTGATGCAATTGGCCGAGAAGCTGCAGGCGCCGATTGTGCACACCCTGCGCGGCAAGGAGTACATCGAATACGACAATCCTTACGACGTAGGTATGACCGGCCTGGTGGGCTTTGCATCTGGCTACAAGGCCATGAAGAGCTGCGATACCTTACTCGTCCTGGGCGCTGATTTCCCGTATCGACAGTTCTTCCCCGAACACGCACAGATTGCACAAATCGACCTGCGCCCCGAGGCTCTTGGAAATCGATGTTCCTTATCCCTTGGGCTGCTGGGGGGGGTCAAGGAGACGCTGACGGCGCTTTTGCCGAAGCTTGCAGAAAAGACGGACACCAGCTTCCTGACGAAAGCCAGAGCCGACTATGTCCACGCACGCAGAGACTTGGATAGCCTGGCCGAACTGGACGCCGGCACGCGCTCAATTCATCCGCAGGCTGTGACACGCATCGTCAGCGAACTTGCCTCGGACGACGCCATCTTCACTTGCGACGTCGGAACACCGATTGCCTGGACTGCGCGCTATCTGAAGGTCAATGGCAAGAGACGGATTGTCGGCTCGTTCAATCATGGTTCTATGGCCAACGCGATGCTGCATGCCATCGGCGCGCAAGCGGCATGCCCCGGTAGGCAAGTGATTTCGTTCTCCGGCGACGGCGGATTCGCGATGATGATGGGCGAGTTCCTCACGCTCCAGCAGCAAAACCTACCGGTAAAAATCATCCTGCTCAATAATGGCACGTTGGGTTTCGTCGAGATGGAAATGAAGGCCAACGGCTTTCTCGACACCGGATGCGAATTGAAGAATCCCAACTTCGCGCACATGGCCCAGGCAGTGGGAATTTTGGGTATCCGCGTCGAAAAACCCGGCGACCTGGAGCCAGCTATCCGGGAGGCTTTGGCGCATAACGGGCCGGTGCTCGTCGATGTCGTCAGCCCCAGGCAAGAACTGATTATGCCCCCCACGACCACGTTCGAGGAGGCCCACAAATTCGGGCTGTTCATGATGAAGGCGGTCCTCGACGGCCGTGCCAGCCAGGTTATTGACTTGGCGAAAGTCAATTTGCTTCGCTAGGGAGTCTTATCATGCCCCTCTACAACGTCACAACGCAGGCAGGCGTACTAAATGACGACGCCAAAGCCAAATTCGCTGCCGAACTGACCACGTTTCATTCGGACTATTCGCGCGTCCCCAAGGATTGGGTGCAGGTAATCTTCAACGACTTTGCGCCAGGTAGTAGCTTCAGCGGAGGCAGGCCGTCGGCGGTAGCCACCCTGATGCTCCACATCCGAACTGGGCGATCCGAAGAATACAAGACCGAGATGGTGCAACGCTTGTGGACGCTGTTCCAGAGTGCGACCCAGGCGTCGGACAATCAGATAGTGGTTGCCATCAGCGAAGTGCCGCCAGGCCAGGCCATGGAGATGGGAAAGGTAATGCCGGTCGTCGCGAAGGAATGATGCGTCGACGCCAGGCGCTTCAAGTTCGAGCGGAGCGCCTGTCGGTCAACTCCCGTATTGACGCCCACTATGCGCCGGGATCGGCTTGGTACGCCGGTGGTTGGCCTGCTCGTCAAGCCTGGAAAAGTCCTCTGTCTCGTAGCGATCGAGGAAATCCAGGCAGACTTTGCAATTTTCCGTCCCCATCCAGAACTGGATTCCAATGTTGTCGAAAACTGCCTCGGGATTCTCGACGGAATCGATATTCCGGAGAATTTTTCCGAGCGTCGACCGGATGTGATGCGACAGCGACACGCGGCCGTCCTTCCTGCGGAACGTCTTGTATTCGCCCTTTAGAATGTGTTCGTCGAGATATTCGATTTCGAATTCGCATCTGAGCCACCCTCTCGAAGAGCTGCACCAGGCCATCAGGAAGTTGTCGGCATTGGCGAAAGACCCGACCACCGCTATTGTGCCAATTTCAGATTTCACCAATTTGATTTTCTTGATGCCGATTTTTTCGTCGCTGATCGGGTCGAACATAACTACCGCCTGTCTTGAAAAGTGATTGGTTGGATGGCAGGAAGAACTTCTTTTCCTCAGCAATTGCTGGCGTATAAGGGGGCGACGGTATTACTCGGTCGGGCCGGCACGGTGGTACATGAACCATGCGGCTCCTCCGACGAGCACGTTGACGACAATCGTCATGAAAGCGTGCACTATCAGATTGCATTCCTTTTCCGACGATAAATTCAGATTCAAAAAAAAGCCCAGATGAACGACAATCTGGCAAAGCACAAGTGAAAGTATTGCGGAGGTAGACATC
>OULX01000017.1_pt1 | contig 5026 bp, 3 predicted proteins | sample 1690861 | NCBI WGS metagenome assembly OULX01 (sample SAMEA3914813, study PRJEB12502) | metagenome | biome: forest; material: soil | place: Canada | collected 2011-07-07 | depth 0.3 m
GCTCGATACAGCACTTCCGCGCCGTCGGTCGCCATGCAAGCCAACTGAACACATGACTGCCACGTCGTCAGGATCGGCTCGAAACGCACGCATTCCTGATAAGTGTATTCACGTCGAATATGAAATGGAATCTCGCAAGGCGAATCCAGCAGGTTGGCGCCGATCAGCGACGACGACACCGGCGCGAACGCATCCATGATTTCATGACAGCGCGAAGAATGATAGGCATCGCGCCCCAGGCGCAGCACTTCTTTTGCTTCCTCTTCACGAAGCCCTTCTTCCCGCAGAAAGAACAGCAGGCAATGGTCGGACGAGCCGTCCAGGGTCGCCCCGAATGTCACGTTTTCGTGCAGCATGGTTTTGCCGACCGCAATCAGGAATCGTGCACGGTTGTTGATATTCATTGCGCGCTCGATATCGTCTGCCTACATCGTGGGCCTACGGCCCACACTGTGCTCCGCTTCCTTTTCTTTCGCGCGCGACATGAGACTGTCGAATTCGTCGGCGAACGATCCAATGGTCGCCAGATCGCCGCTTTTCAGACAAGACGACACCAATTCCCACGGCCCGGCGTAACCCCGTTCAGATGCAATCGCAAATGCGCCGCCCGCCGCCGCCATATAGGTTCCCAGGCGCGGGTCATCCGCGCACTTAAGCTCCGTGGCTTCCGCGCAAATCTCCGTCCCATCCGCAAAGCGAATCCGGTGATACGGCAGGCACACCTCATCAGCGCAACTCTCGCCGTCAACCGATTTCACCTGCGGCGGCAGAAGCACCGCAACCTGGCCGCTGTGATTCAGATAGACCTCGTTCTGTGGAATCTCGCTCGTCAGACGGCTATAAAAAACGATCTCCACGCCATCCATGGCATCAACAGCATCGTTGACACTGCTGATCCATTGCTGGACCACCGGCACATCCTTCAAACCGTCCTGATAGCCATATTCGCGGTTGAAGTGCTGCTGGATGTCGACCGCCGTCGGCTTGCCATCAGCCAATTCGAGCAGCCATGCTTCCTGCCGCTCCGTCAAACGGCGGCCCAGCGAGAATTTTCGCTGGCATTCAAGCACGAACAGACCCTCGGGGACGCTCAACAAAGCGGCGCGGTCGGCGCGGCGAAGCTCATCGAGCGCATCCAGAACTGCCTTGATATCCACCTGCTTCTGGTCGAACTCCTGGTCCGCGCGGCGCGCCAGGTCGAGGAGCCACTTCTCTTGCTTTTCCGTCAGATGGTAAGACGAAAAATACTGCCGTTGGCAGCTACCGACAAACTTGCGCTCCCTGTCGTCCAGCAGCGCTGTTTTTTCCTCGGGGCGGAGCAGGTCGAACGCCATCCTGATCTTCTTGTCATAGATATACGCCTCAGCTTCACGCTGCGCTCTCGCCTCCGCCGCTTTCCGCTTGGCCTCCGGATTGTTCACCAGTTTACTAAAATCCAACATGTCACTCTCCAAGCCAGGGACGCGCCGGACGTGCATTCAGGCTGGGGCGCTTCATTTCAACCAATACACCAAGCTCGGCCAAGCGGCACTCTTCGCCAATCGTCACCGGCAGCGAACCGCCATCGAACTCGACGCCTTGCGCATCGACTTTGCCGACGATTGCGCGCATGAAGCGCATATCCGACTCCCCAAGATCGATATCGAAGTCATCGATCTCCGGACGCAGCACGTTAATTGCATGCGCTACCGCTGCAGCACGGTCGATTGAGGCCATCCCCGCACGCCGGATTTCCGTCATATTGTGCACAATCGACGGCACCGCCAAGGACACCACGGTTTCGGAAAACCTATTCGTATCGGTGGCAGGAAAATCGTGGTCCCGGAGCACGGGAAACACAGCGGAATAAAATATCTTGCGCACGTCCTCAGGGGCAAACGCAGCCAGCGACGGTATCGCTTCGGCCAGCGCATCGCACACCGCATAATAGCTACCCGTTTGCTCTTCCGCCAGACGCAGCTTTTCGCGCTGCTGGAACTCCGTCTCGAAATACCGTCTACGGCTTGTCAGCATGATTTCCTCGAATGGCGCGTCGCCCGTCAGCAATGCAGGCTCGTCGCAAAGCATTGCAGAACTCACCTCGTCCATTGGCGTAAGCTCAATCGCTTGCCACACGCCTTCATGAAGGTAGGCCTTGACCGTACAAAATCCAAAATGCTGGAACCCATCCCGGTATTCCCTCTCGATCCACTCCAATGGCTCGGGAATTTTTTTCTGCGCGACCAGGCGGCCTTCCCCGTCATCTTTCAAGATGGCAAATGGCTTGTTATCGCCGCGACCAAACAAGGCGACCTCGATAGGACGCGGCTCCAGAGTATCGAACGGTCTGATACACACGTAATATTCGCGCTCGAAACTGCCGTCGTCCGACGGAATGCAGTCCAGTGCATTCCTCGCCGGGAACGCTTCCATGCTGAAACGCCGCCCGCCGCTGCGAAGCACAGAAAACCATTCACCGTAAAATTTCATGGCTGCCTCGCGCGATTCATGGTTTCGGCGCAGCCGACGGCGCAGGCGCCTTCACCGCAAGGATCATTTTCAGCGGTACGTCGTAGGTGACCGCAGCTTCCGGTTTGGCGCGGCCCGCAGGATTGCCCGGGTCACGCCGCATGCCGATCTCGGCCTGGCCGGGATTGACCACGAACTTGTGGCTGGCCACTTCCTTCTTGTCGTCGACCCAGTAGTCTTCCGCCGGGAACTTCGGGTGCAGCGAGCCGGTAATCGCGTAAATCGACTTCGTGAAGCCCGACATCGCCGACTTGATGAACGGCCCGTCGCCGAACTCGACCTTTTTCTGATCGATCCCTTCCGCGACTTCCTTGCAACGGTCGGAGAACGATTTGATGTTGCGCACAACGTGGCCGGTCAGAGCAGCCACCACCACTTCACGCCCCTCGGCCAGCGCAGCGTTCACGTTGCGATAGAACTGGGTTTCTTTGAAGGAGTCGACGGCCTGCGCTGGCGACATGATCTTGATGTTGCCGAATTTCCCCTCGGCGCGCTCCAGGCTCGCGACGGCCTGCCAGAATTCATCCTTGCCGTCGGCGGTCTTCACCTGCGCCGTCACCAGGACGCAAGGATTCCCGTCATTGCCGGACACCACACCGGGCTTGAATTGCACCCCGGCGTACTCGGTGCCGCCATCCTCGGCCTCTTCCTTGGCACTGCGAATCCCGCGCTCCCGGCGCTTGTTCATGACGTCGTTGATTTCCCCAAACAGGTTGTTGGACGGGTCAAGCTGCTCGATCAGCACGCGCGACAATTCGGTTTTGAATTCTTCTCCGGCGTCCGACGCGATATGCAACGCATTACCGGCCACGTCGGTGGGGAACAGCGCGGTGCGGGTTCCGTCCTTGTACAGGTGGCAAAACGCCTCTCCCACAATCAGAGCGGGCGACTGCTTGGAGCGGAGCATGTAAGCCCCGCTCGTCGTTGCAAAAATCGCGTCGCCATGCATCACCGGTGTTTTGTCTTTTGCCCCGCCGCCTGCACTCGTATCGTACGAGACCATGAACCCGTCCAGACGCACCACCGACATCTTCGCGATCTTGTTGATTTCATTGCCGCCGTTGCCGCCGGTGCGCACTGCGATAGCGACCTTGGTGCCGTCGCCGAGATAGCCGATCACCTTGTCCGGCACATGCGGATTGCCGCTTTCTTCCACCCTCAGCGTTTTGGCGCTCATGAGGTTCTGATCCGTGCGCGGGTCGACCGCATACATGATGACGGAACGTCCGACGGCGTCAAACGGCTTGTACTCTTTTTCGTAGATTGGCAACATGGCAATGCTCCTAATTTGTGACTTTCGTTCCCATAAACAAAATCATCACACAAAGCCTGGCGCTCCGCAAGTGCTTTCCCATTCCAAAAAGACAATTCTTCCGAGCAATGATTTTGCGCATTCTTAAGCAATGGTTTGCGTTGCCTCGTCATTAGTGATATATTGTTTCAACTATCGTTTCATCGAAGCGGTACTTTAAGCGATTTTTCACTCTGAAGTAATATGCTTTTGATCGTTTCAATGTGATGAGCAATCTCGAACACAAGCTACTGCAAATCCTCAGGACACAGCGTCACGTTCCGTCCGCGACTCTTCTTGCACAACTCGGCGTCAGCCGGGCTACGCTCATGCGCGCAATCCGCGCAGCAGGCGCTGGCGTGGTCGCTCGCGGCCTGGCCCGTCGCACTACGTATGCAGCGCGGCGTCAGTTACGAGGCAGCAGCACGCCAATCCCGCTCTACTGCGTCGACAGGAATGGCGCCGGGGCCGAGATTGGCGAGATCGACCTGTTGCACCCCGAGGGATGCGCTATCGCATTGCAAGCGAGCTTGCCATGGCCGCTGCCAAACGAGATGGCGGACGGCTGGTTCGACGGCATGCCCTATTTCCTGGATGATATGCGCCCCCAAGGATTTCTTGGGCGCCAGTTCGCCTTGCGCCATGCCGAAGACCTGCGTGTACCGGAAAGCCCCAATGAGTGGGGCGAAGATGATGCCTGGCACGCCCTTTCTCTCCATGGTTCCGATCAATCAGGCCACTACATCCTCGGCGAAACTGCCTATCGGCGCTTTCTTGCCGACGTGCAGAACGAACCCCAATTCCTGAACGATGGCGAGGTGGAAGACGCGTACGCCGCCCGGGCGGGGATTGCCATGGCCGACGGCACCCCAGGCTCGTCCGCTGCGGGAGAATTTCCGAAGTTCACCGCAAGGCGCCTTCTCAATGGTGAATTGCATCACGTGATTGTCAAGTTTTCCGGGGCCGACGTTTCCCCAGGCTCGCAACGCTGGAGCGACTTGCTGGTCTGCGAGCATCTTGCCTCGCGCATCCTGCCCGCCGAACTCGGGATCGATGCCGCGCGCAGCCGCATTTACCGGGCCGCAGGCCGGACTTTCCTTGAAGTCGTTCGCTTTGACCGGCACGGCGCATTTGGCCGCTCCCCGGTGTGTTCCTGGGCTTCGCTCAACGCAGGCGTGATCGGCCTCGCCGGTGACCCCTGGCCCAAGGGCGCAGCCAGGCTGCAGC